>JACCDU010456493.1_pt1 | contig 69447 bp, 74 predicted proteins | sample 7446081 | NCBI WGS metagenome assembly JACCDU01 (sample SAMN15323447, study PRJNA562643) | freshwater metagenome | isolation source: river surface water | place: USA:Blue River Watershed | collected 2017-08-17 | reverse complement strand
TATAAAAATGAAAGGTTGTTTTCATTAGGGAACAACCCCGTCTTTCCTTCAGGACGGTTAGAAAACCGATTAATCCATTGCACTCTTAATAGAAACCATTAAGGATTAATAGGGTTTCTGGAGCGGCGTTATTAATAGGTTTTTTACCAAATTTTCCTCCTCCTGATTGAGTTGTTGTTGTAGATGCACCTGAGTCGAATTCCACGAATTTACCTTTATAATGCATTCCGTTATCGACTTCAAACCATTTATTATTTGCTTGGTTCTCGTCGGTGATATAAACGAGTTTATTCGCGTTGAATATGCTTTTCAATCTGTTGTTTAGAGCTTTTCCTTGTTCCTTTTCGTTTGATAACACAAAAAGTCCTTTCTTATCTTTTGCACTGAATACAACACTATTATTTTTTTTTATCACAATACTTTCGCATCCGCTATATTTATCTTTGATAGTTCCATTGTTTTGTAGATACTTTTTACCTTTACTTTCTGTTAGTCGTTTTTCATCCACACCTTTATTACCTAAATGCAATTTAATACAATTATTATTTATCACTGCGTTTTGAGGTATATCATGGAAATCGAATAACATTTCGTGATAAACTTGATTTCTTTCTTTCTGTAAGTATTCCATCAGTATATCTTTCATCAGTTCTTCTGGTTCTTCTGACCTATACAATATTCTTTCAGCGTACGTGGGAAGATAAAACTGTTTGCAAATCATTTCATCAATTGTTTTCGATGGTTTGAATGTTTTCAGATTTGCGTTTTGTTCTTTTGTGTTTGGATTGGTATATGGAATAGATTCACAATTGGTTTCCTTCTGTATATAGCTTTTATTTATATCAAGTCCTATCAAAGACCTAAATTTATCATGAAACAATCCTAACATGAGAAAGTCTATCAAGAAAGCCGTGCTTCCTATAGATTGTGTGATTTCATCCGTCTCGTTTGAATTCTTCATTCGTGATGTATTCGAAAAGTCGTGTATCGTATCCATCAAAGCAAGAAACATAGTCATTTCATTGCTCATTATGAATTAAATCTTCTTTATAAATAAATAGAAAATGAATTTAACAAAAGTTCAATGTCAAGAATTTTTTAGTAATCCAACCCAAAATCCTTTGACAGGAAGAAAAATAGAAAAGAACAAGGGAACTTATCAGAAACTCATGAAAGAATGCCAAGAGATGATGTATCATAAGGTAGATATCAAAGATAAGATGTATTATATTCCGCCGATGGGACCTATGATGCATTGGAATAAGTTTAAATCAAATTATGTAGATAGACAAAATAATATGATAGATATGATGAATTATTTTGTGGAAAGATTGGATGAACTCGAGAAATTCCCTATGATGAGTCGTATGGAACTGGATGAAATCCATGACATATTAAAAGAAGCTAAAAAAATGTTTAAAGGAGATACAGATTACGAAGGTGGTATAGAAGAGGAAATAGAGCGAGTAAAAAAACTCAAGAAACAAAGCAATATATTCGATGATGTCCCTAAAAAAAGTGTCGTTAAAAGTTGTTGGAAAGAGATATATCCAAATAGGTTGCATATGAGAGAAGAAGTGAATTCAATTCACAATAGTGTAAAAAATTATATTTTAACAATGGAAGGATCCATAAAAGAGAACGATATTCAAATCTTAATAAGAAAAGGTAATATTCAAAACAATATCGTTAATAAATCCTATTTAGATTATCTGATAAAACACAACATATTCACTTATGACGATATATATAAACGAACTTTTACGAGTGAAAAACAATTCGATGAATTAGTAGAATTGCATAAAAAATATAGTGTTTTATACAAAAAGTTGGAAGGAAAAAGTCCATAATATCATTTAAGAAGTTCGATATGTTCATCATATATACTATCATTTATAGATATGAAACTATTGCTGTTACCATGTTCAATCTCTTCTATCAATGATGATAACCAATCATAATTTTTGTTCATAACATCTTTTTGCACTATTCTTATAAGTCTATATTGGTGTTCGTTTGCTAGTTTAGTTTTCATAATATCCCTTTTTCTTGTTTTATCATATGATTGCCAATTGGCAATCTGTTTGAAATGTTGGCATCCATCAATTTCAATTATTACTTTTTTAGATTCGATACAGATATCAAATGGAAGATATCTGTTTGTTGTTTTATTTTTACACCAATTAAATTTCTTTTGATGGACAACATCTTCTCCATACAATTCTGATAAATGTTTAAACACGAGTTTTTCAGTTTTGTTTTTGCATAAAGGACACCACTTGCCTTTAGAAATATTAGCTAAAGTGGATTCGAAAGAATGATTACAAGTATCACATTTGAACCAATATTTTTTACCTGAACTGTTACAAACTCTTCTTGGCTCTTCATTACTGTTTCTTTCGTCATCCCAATATACTGCTTTTTCATGAGACGCAAACGATTTATTGAAACATGTTTGGCAATCGATATCGTCACACAAACGTTGAGGAGGCAAACTGCAATGAGGACACCAACTACCTGCAGATATACTATACAAAACTGTTTCAAAAGAATGATTACAAGTATCACATTTGAACCAATATTTCTTACTTGAACTGTTACAAACTTTTCTTGGGTCCTTATTATGATTTCTTTCGTAGTCCCAACAATTTGCTTTTTCATGAGACGCAAACGATTTATCAAAACAAAATTGGCAATCTATGTCATCACAAAAAAGTTTAGAGGTTGAACAACAATAAGGACACCAACAACCTGCAGATATATTACTCAAAGTTGATTCGAAAGAATGATTACAAGTATCACATTTGAACCAATACTTTTTACCTGAAATATTGAAAACACTCCTTGGTTTTTTATCATCGGCATTTCTATCATAATCCCAATATACTGCTTTTTTGTGTGACGCAAACGATTTATTAAAACATGTTTGGCAATCTATATCGTCACACAATTTATATGAAGAACAATAAGGACACCAACTACCATTAGATATATTATATGGAATAGATTCAAAAGAATGATGACAAGCATCACATTTGAACCAATATTTTTTTGTGTCTGTTTTTTTAGACACCCTTCTGGGACTTACATTATCATTTCTTTCGTAATCCCAACAATCTGCTTTTTCGTGAGACGCAAACGATTTATTAAAACATATTTGACAATCTTCCTGATGACATAATCTTTGCCTGTTTCCTCCATAAGAACACATTACTTTATACATATTGTGTTTATCTTTAAGTATGGTTCGTAATAGTTTTCCTTTTATAGATAGACCAAAATAATAAAAAACAAAGCACACACAACACACTATCTAATGTCTTCATGAAGAGTTTCATCGACGTCAGAGTCAGAATCATTGTCGTGTTGTCTTCTTCTTCTCCCTGAATAGATAGAATAAATCAGATTGATTCTTTGAAAAAGAAAATCCAATCCAAGATTTAGAGAAACAACTTTGATATTTGGTATATCGATTTGTATGTCATTACCGAGAACATGATGTAGTCCATCCATGATGTTCTCTGATACGAAAAAACAAGTGGTGCAGCGAAAACCTTCCATCACGATTTCAAAAATACCACGCACAATTCCTCTGTCGGGTTCAAACATCAAACATATAGGCGTTCCATCTTGCCAAAAGTGAGGAAATACACGATACATGTTATTTATATTGATGTTTTCGATTCCATGCCTTTCCATCAACAAAATAGTTTGTCTCACAAAATATATCTTTCTTTCTTGCAAAAAACCTCCAGGTATGATAGGTGGTGGCAATTGCATTATTGGTGGTTGTTGGCGGAAACCTTCAGGTATCATTGGCGGTGGCGGTGGTGGCAGTTGCATTTTGTTTGATGTACGATAAAAATAATAATATATTATCATCAAATTTTTTTCATAAAAAATCTCTATTTAAATAATAAAATGGTAAAGAAAGGTGGTTCATCAACAACCGAAGAATATCGTTCATTCAAAGTTGCTGGCAGTAGCATTGGACATTCAGGTGGTACATATATCTCTAAATCCCCATCATCTGCAGCACGTAAAGCTGCCCATAAATTATTCCAAGCGATCAATCACGACCCTCATTATCAACATTACAAAAACACAATGAGTGTCAAGTTTATCCTTGTAGAAAAAACTCAAGGTAGTGCACACAAAAGTTATTTCTATGACGCTATCAAAGTTCCTTATGACAAACCATTAGAACGTCAAATCCCTAATCCAAAAGATCCACAAAATCCTATCATCATCAAATATTACTACGATGTAAAACTACGTAGTTGTCATGAAAACGAAATGCATTCTGTTGTTCCATCTCATAAACAATAAGTTGATTTAAATTCGTTTTTTTTACTATTATTATATAATAATAATGATAGAATTGTATGCTTTTCTTACCCTTATAGGATTGGGTTATATTTTAAGCAAGAATACATCAGTTCCTCAAAACGATAAGATGCCAATTCATAGAAACGAATTACCTTCCATGAATAATCTTTATGATTCAAGTTTTTACAATGAAGTACAATCCCAAGAAATAAAAGCCGCAAATACATCTTTTGAAGAATCTCAAAAACCACAACCAACGACCATCAATAATACTTACCGTGAAGATGAACAATATTCAAAACGTCAAAAAATAGTGAAAAGTCCATTATCAGGTTTAGAAATCCCAGTCGATGATTTTGTGCATAACAACATGATGCCATATTTTGGTGGAAGTATTCGTCAAAGCATAGATCCTTTTGCAAACGAAAATGTTTTAGAACGCTTCACTGGACAAGATATCTTAAAACCTACAAAAAGAGAACAAAAACCTTTATTCGATAGTCGAAAGAATAAAGATTTGGTATGTGGTTCTCAGGTAAAAATAGATGAATATTATGATCGCTTTGTGCCACCTACTATTCGTAATAGTGAAAGACCATTCGAACAAATACAAGTTGGTCCTGGAGTAAATCAAGGTTATAGTGCAACACCAACAGGAGGTTTTCAACAATACGAAATACGAGATATCATGATGCCTAAGAATGTGGATGAATTGCGTGTAGGAACAAATCCTAAAACAACTTATGAAGGACGAATTATAGAAGGACAAGGTATAACAAAACCAGGGAAATTAGGTGCAACGAATAAAAATAGACCAGATACATATTACGAAAATTCCGCAGATAGATATTTTACAACGACTGGTGCATTCGTCAAACCAACAGAAAGACCTTGTACCGAAGCGAAAGACACAAACCGCCAAGACACGACAAAAGAACATTTTGGAGGTGCAAATGTCAATATCGCACAAAAGTTGGATGGTTTGGTAAAAGAAAGTGCAAAACAACAATTAGAAGACTTTGGTTTCCGTAATTTAGATGGTGATGATATAGGTCAAGGTGATAAAACAGATTATGGAAAACAAAATATAATGGTCTGTGAAAACGAACGTGATAACACTGCAGAGAGAACATATCAAGGTAATCTGATATCTTTAGTAAAATCCATAACTGCTCCATTAGAAGATATATTCAAAGAAACGAGAAAAGAGTATATGGTAGAAAATCCAAGACCTTATGGTTCTCTCCAACCACAATTTCCTGACAAATTGACGGTAAAAGATCCTAATGATGTGACCAGAACTACAATAAAAGAAACATTGATACATGATACAATAGAAACAGGTAATTTGAGAGGACCCGTCAAACTTGCAGTATACGACCCAGATGAAATTGCAAAACGAACCATTCGTGAAACAACACGTCCAGAAGAAACCGTCATCAATCTTTCAGGTGCAGGTAAGAAAACGACCGCTCGTGATCCTGATGATAAAGCTTTCACCACAATGAAAGAAACATTAATAGAAGGTGAGCGTTATGGTAACATAGAAGGATTACAAGGTGAAAAAGGAGGTTATACAAGTGCAGACTATCATGCACCTACCACACAGAAAGAATTCTTTAGTGATAATGATTATTACGGCACTGCAACCAAAACAGACAATGATGGTTATAAAGTTGCAAATACTGTCGTTCCAGAAACACAAAAACAGTTCATTTCAGATAAAGACTATATCGGTGTTGCTGATGGAGGTGAAAAGAAAAAACCAAAGAGTTATGATGATATATATAACGCTGAAATGAACGAATTACGCGAGGGAACATTAGAAGGTCGTGAACCGACAAAAGAAAGTGCAAAGATAAGTAATGGTATGGATGCCGTAAATATGACGACACGCAAATTAGATATCGATACTTGCACGGAAAGAGTAACAAACAATATTGATAATATCATCAATCAACCTATTACGGGCAAGGATATCAATATCACAACTTATAAGGAAGAATATTGTCCTGAAGATAGATTAGACATTAATATGCTATCATCTCTACAATCAAACCCCTACGCAATCAAACCATTAGCAGGAGAAGATGGTGGGTCTCTAGTTGCAACACCTTTCAAAGTAGGCAATTGTGGTTAAATCAAATGTAATTTTTATTTTATATTTACAAATATGACATCTTCCAAAACGAATTTACAACTACTTTTAGATACGAAAAAAGAATATAGTAAAGAATTGGTCGAAGTGTTATGTCCCCATATCAAACATTGTTTCGTAAAATATTTTCATGAAACAAAATCAAATAATAAAATACATCGTTTAATTCTCAAAGAATTTCAAAATGTTTTGAAAACAATCTCGCTTTGGGATGAAGAACAGAAATTCAAGCATTATTCCGCCATCAAACAAAATACATCCTATATAGACAAACTTATCAAGTCTGTTTTTTTGATCAAAACACAGATATTGAATTCGTTTATTAAAGAAGATATGAGCATATCTACCATCAAACCTTTAGATTTTATATATAACTGTTATTTAGAATGTGCAAGGGTTTTGTATAAACGACCTTATCTTCTGTATGATAAAGTTTCAAGTGTAGACTATACAAAGCAAATGATAGAATTTGATGTTCTTATCAAAAATAGTATCAAAGAAAATATACGAAAATCATTACCATTAAAGGAATTAATAGAAAACATGCATGGTGGAAGTGATCATATAGCAGAAATAGGACAAAAAGATGGACTACATAGTTATGTAAAATACACGGATGATGATGTTTATTTCAATGGTGACGAAGAGGAAAGTGATGTTGAAGATGTCGAAAGCAACGCAGAAGGCAGTGATGTCGAAGACGTCGAAAGCGACGCAGAAGGCAGTGATGTCGAAGATGTCGAAAGCGACGCAGAAGGCAGTGATGCCGAAGATGTCGAAAGCGACGCAGAAGGCAGTGATGTTGAAGATGTCGAAAGCGACGCAAAAGGCAGTGATGTCGAAGATGTCGAAAGCGACGCAAAAGGCAGTGATGTCGAAGATGTCGAAAGCGACGCAAATGGTAGTGATGTTGAAGATGTCGAAAATAAAGCAGAAGACGATGTTACTGAAAACGATGTCCAAAGTCAAGTTGAGAAAATGGAAAACGAATCAAATAGTGATGAGATAACTGTTGATGACGAAGATATCAATGATGTTGAAGAGGTTATTGAATACAAAGAAGATGATTGTGGCAATAATGAAGTATTGATAAACGAAGATATAGATATAAACAGTATCAATAGTATAGATAGTGTAGTAGTGGAAAACATAGAAGAGACAAAAGTATTAGATATAAAAGGAACAAAAGATACTGCTGAACTTGTGTTTGAAGAAATCATACAAGACGAAGAAATGAAAAAAATAGAAATAGAGAATGAGTTTTTTTAATCAATAAATAATATTTTTGAAACTTAAAATGAATAATATATTTTTTGTTCCATTTTTAGTTGCATTTGCAATAACAATGATTGTGTTCATATTGAGAAAAGATGAACCCGATATGAATAAAAGACCAAATTATATCGTATTGTTTATGATTTGTTTTGTCGTTGGTGTTATTGTGATGTTTTTCTTAGGGAATGAAGAAGAATCATTAAATATTGTAATGAAAGAGATAGATGTAGGAGACCCAGACTTTTAGATATGAATTTTCTTCTAATTAAAAAGAAAGACGATGATAGACTATATTGAAAAAGTGATAAAATATTTTATAGCATCTGTATTGATATTATCTATAGTATTTGTTGAAGACATTCATATCTTATTTGTTCCATTAGCCATCGTATTCCTATATGTATTCCTATTAATAACCATATTATTTTTGCCAAAAGATATGACATCCATCGTTTTGTTGTTTGGGATACTATTCACCCTGATCATCACCAGATATTTGAATTTGAGAGTGCGTGAAAAAGAAGAGTAAATTATATTCATGATAAATAGATATATAGTAATGGTAAAATTAAGTTTGAAAAAGTTTGATATGACACGTATCACGGATAAAAGTGTGGTTGTTATGATAGGACAAAGAAACACTGGAAAGAGTTTTTTAGTAAGAGATTTGTTATTTTATCATCAAAATATTCCCATAGCGATGGCAATATCGGGAACGGAAGAGAGCAATCAGTTTTATGGACATATGATACCGCCAGTGTTTATTCATCACGAATATCAACCAGAACTATTAGAAAAGTATGTCAAACGACAGAAAATGATTACAAAAAAATACATGAAAGAAAAAGATATATATGGTTCTTCAAAGATAGATCCAAGAGCATTATTAGTTATGGATGATTGTTTGTATGATAAAAAATGGACGAATGATACAAATATACGTGCATGTTTCCTTAATGGTCGTCATTTTCACAGTTTTTTTATTTTTACATCTCAATATGCTTTGGCTGCTCCACCTATTTTAAGAAATAATATAGATTTTGTATTCATCCTACGAGAACCAAGAATAAATTCACGAAAGCGTATCTATGATAACTACGCAGGTTTCGTTCCTAATTTCGATATTTTTAATCAAATCATGACCCAATGCACTGAGAATTATGAATGTTTAGTTGTAGATAACACAACTAAATCAAATAAAATAACAGACCAAATATATTGGTATAAAGCAAGTTCTCATGAAGATTTTAGATTAGCTTCCAAAGAATTTTGGTTGATGCAAGTAAAAGAGGATGATACAGATGATGATGAAGAACTTGCAGATGTTAGCACACTGACCACAAACAAACGCACACCCAATATCAATGTTCAGAAAACATTAATGTAGTTCATTCATCAAATTGAGAAAATAGTTTATTTTATATGTTTTAATATTAGAATCTATAAGAGATATTGGTGTTTGATTACCAAGAATTTCCAACAATTCATTTAATAACTCTGATGACACAGAATGTCTATCAAACGTTTTAATACGAGTAATGATAGTGAAACCATTATAAATCTGGAATTTTTGAAATAACACTGCGTAATTTATGAATATATTCAACATATAAGAATAAGAAAACATATCATTACTCAATAATTTTGATGTTGAAAACTGATAATTGTTTCCAACATTAGCGATTATATCTGCAAATAAACAACGCATGATATCATTTTTCGAAATATGTACTTTCTTTTTCAAATCTTTAGATACACATTTAAGTGCACATTTTGATTGACAATCTAATTTTGAAACAATGACTTTTAAGATATCTACAGGAATTGAATTCAATGACATTCAACTTTAAAGAGTATATTTATTTATAATGTGGTTATTTTTTGTGTTGATATTTCAAATGAAATCATTTATTATATTATTATTATTCATCGGTCTATTTATGATAATTCATGGAGTTTATGAACAAAAATTCAAAAACATGGAAAAGTTGGTGAGAACGGAATATAAATTCGTTCCTAGAACTCTATATGATGAAGTTTTGAGTAAAAATGATATTCATGCATTATATAAAAATTACTTTGATTCACCTGATCCTTGGCATTCTCGTAATATAGGTGTTGATATTGGAGACGCAGAAAGACCTATTAAAAATTCATAAACCTACTTGTTCTTGTGTTCATGGATTCCAACATTTGAACCTTTCTATCTAATTCTTGAATTGCTCCAACTAGATATCCTATCACGACATTATAATCCAAATAATGAAAATCAGGAATATTTAAAAAGGTGTTATTTTTGATTTCTATTGCTTCTGGTAAGAGTTTACCAACTTCTTGTGCAATGAAACCAGTTTTTCGTGAATTATCTGTCAGCATCGTATAACTGTAAGGTTCTAACTGTTTTATCTTGTCAAGACATACTGCGTTATTAAGACGAGATAAATCTGTTTTAATACGTTGGTCAGAAGCAGTAGAGAAATTCGTAGATATAATAGATTCAGATGACATAATGGAACCTGTAACATCAAGTGCATGTAAAGGATTACTGTTGTTGATACCTACCCATCCATTATAAAATATATGACCATTGCTATTTGGATTCCAAAAAATATTTTGATTTGTTCCACCTCCACCCCCAGTATTATTGTTTGACGCTGATAAATAATTGTCTCTATTCGTTGTCAAAGTTTGTAGTATATCAAAATCTTCTATACCAAAAATATCTGTGCTTTTTTCGTATGATGTGACGCCATAACCAAATTGTGCTACCTTTTTATACAATGATTTACCTGATTTAATCAAATCACCATTGGATAGAGAACTAAATCTTTTGTATTTGTATAGTTCTAATTGTTCTGTGTCAGGATTGATTTTGAATCCATAACCTATTTGATTTGTATCTCTATCATTTGTAGCATTTTTATCTATCCAAATACTCATGTTATTTCCATAAAGATTACCATTGGATACATGATGGACAGCATTGATATTATTATCAATGTAGAGATTTGTAGCATTTAAATTAGGAGCATACAATTGTCCTGACACAGTAAAATCTCCCATCATCGAAACGCGTTTCATAAACTTGATTTCGTCTTTATCTGTGGTTAAAACTTGTGATAAACCACTATTTTTAACTTCAAAACTACCTACTTTCGTTGTTTTTGCTTCATCTAAAGGAGATAAAGTTAATTTTTGTGTCGATGTAAGAGTTGTTTCTGTATTATCTGCAGATATCTGTAAGAACTTTGATTCGGTTCTTGTTTCATTACTTCCAGAAACACTGACGGTTGTACGATACATATTCAAAGCGGAATTTGGATCCAAATGAACATTCATATTTGCCTTACTTTCAAGATTGAGATTAGAAGTTGCACCCAAAGTTAAATTTTGAGGTGAATTGTCTGTACTCTTGTAAGCCAATACCTTTTTGGTCACAATGGATGACATCACATTCATAATATCATCTGTATATTCAATTTGAGGTGGGCTAGGAGCTAAAACTGAAACTGTGGACATGGAGAAATTTCTTTAATATTTATACACAAAATAATTTCATTGAGAAAAATAAATTTAAAAATAAACGCATTTTTATTCTAATTGTCATATATTCTGCATTCATCTGCTTCAGGAAATTCTTCACAATATTTTTCCAATGGTTCTTTTGATTGTTCTTCATTTTCCTTGTCTCTTTGTTGATAAAATCCCTTAGACACATCTGCAACTATATCCCAAGCAACAATACATTCTTGATTCGTTTTGGTATGATCTCTACATATTTCGTTCGCATGATCTATAGCTTTTTTCAGCACTTCCAATGTTTTTTTGGAAGGTGGATTACTGTGTGTTGCTCGTAAAACGAGATTTGCACAACGGCGATTATTCGTTTTCATAGAACTCTTATTATTGCAGCAAGTTTTCTTTGGTATAAACATATATACTTTATACCAAGGAAAAGAATTTGTTTATATAAACTTTTACATAAATCTTGGTCGTCGTTTTTGCATTTGTATTTGTTTCAAGATATCATCATTTTGAGTTTTGATGATTTGGATTTCATTTTGCAAATCTATATGGTTTTCATAAAATAACTCAATATCTTTTTCTAGAACCGTTTTCACATTTTTCAAGTCTTTGATGATATCATCTTTTCCTAACAATTTATTTTTCATAATTGCCACTGCACATTTATTTTCATAATATTCTTTTTCCGTTCTTTCCAATTGTATCAATAAAGAATCTATTCTTGTTTTTCCGTTGTTTTTTTCAAAATAATCTAATTCCTCCTCTTTTCCTGATAATTCTAGTTTCAATGACAGTATAATTTTTTCTTTTTCATTCAATTGCTCTCGCATTTCTTTCATCTCTGTATGTCTCTGTATTTCTATTTCATGTTTGTGTTGTAGTTCCTTGATTTGAATGTCTTTTTCGCTTATTGTTGTTTCTAGTTGTTGGATCAATTCATTCAAGTTGTGTAGTCCTTGAGTAATCTCTTGTAGTTCTTCTTCTTTCTCTTCCAAAAGTTCTTGATAATCTTGAATCGAAAATTCTTCTTCTAACATTTGATGAGAAGACATCTAATTTATAATCGCAAAATAAATAAAATGAAGTGGATTTGGATTTTATTTTTAGTGGTGTTGGCAGTTTCGATAATGTTTTCAAGAAAACTGACATTTCCTATGTTTAAAAGAGAGAACTACCATCAACAAGAAGTGATACTTCTTTCTGGTGGAAAAAGTAAATGTTTTGATTGTGATAAGGATTTATTCACCAGGAGTGAATGTGATTGTGTGAATCCAAACGTTCGTGATTTAGAAACTGTGAATTACCGAGTGCCTAAACTGAATTATGTATGAATATGAAAACTGCTCATAAACTACAAATATACTCTGCACATTTATCAAGTTCATTTTTATCAAATCTTTCGAGTTTATATGCAACATTGGAAGTCCATTCTTTCTGCTTGTCATCTCTTATGTTGCTTTCGAGTATCTCCAACAACAATATTGCTTCTTGTAGAGTCCAATTTATATCGTCTATGTCAATCCATGAAGAATCTTTAGAAGTGTTTGAGAAAGAATTTATGTTTTTCCGCTTACTACACGAAGAAGAAGATTTAGATGCTCTTCCAAAATCAATGAAAACTGGTTCACAACCGTGTGTTCTAACTTTATATATCTTATTCTGTATTTTGTAATTATTTGTTTTCGCATCAGAAAAATCTATTAAAACATTTCCATGATGTAAATCTCCATGATGTAAACCAAAGCGGTCATACATTTCAATCAAACACAACATACATTGTTTTACGAAAGAAATGTATTGTTGTGTAGGAAGAATATTCTTATCAAAATAATCTCCAATGTGTCCGAATGGTAAATATTCCATAACAAGGAAATATAATTTATCATTTCCTTTTTCATTCAAGTTACACAATGCTCTTGGTTTTTTGATGGAATGTGTCCAAACAAGTTTATTTTGTTTCGTGCATTCAAAATGACATATAAGTTTTACAATATTGTTTATCTTGTGGTTTGTTAAATTTTTCAATATAGATAATTCTTTCTTTAGCATATTAGACTTTTTCTCGAATACCTTTACAATTACATTGGTATCGTTCAACATATTTCCTATTGCAACATGCCCAAATATATCTTCTGACTCTGGCGTTTTGATCGTTTCTTTGACGTACAACCATGCTGTTGGCATTATATGTTTATTTTTCTTACAATATCCCTTGAATGTATGAACATTTTCTAATCTTCCACCTTTTGTTTTTCTCAGATACTTTAGACATAACTCCATAATTATAATTATATAATTATATAATTTTTGTATTTACCATACTTTATTGAACTATACCTAAAGTCCTCAATTCACTTTTTATGACTTTTCTCATTTGTTTTTCACCATATCGTTGTTTATGTATGAAATGAACCATCATTCTTATTTGGGTTTTGTCTCTATCTTCTCTGTGATGTTGGTCATAAACATGAACACTCGTATGATATAATCTATTTTTACGGAAAGTGAATATCAACATGGTTTCTATTGACAATTTATCAAAAATTTCTGCAAGTTTTGAATCATCATCTAAAATACTGCTTTTTGATGTTGGTTGATGTCTGGTTGATGTTTCTCGTGTACGTTTTGTCCCACCACCTTTTAGATTATGTATCCAAGGAAATCGTATGATATCAATAATCGATTGATGATATTTCAACACACGTCGTTTCAAAAATGTTTTCATTATAGGCAAATTTTCATAACCTTCAATAGGCATATGGAAATTATCTTTGAAATCGTCGAATTTATGTATATCTTCATCATCATCTCTGGTATATTCTGTCAAATGAAAATTACAAATATGTTTGTTTTTCACAAAGGTAAAATGATTAGCAATGTATTTATCATCATAATCTATTGGGAAAACAAACAATAACCAATTTTCACCTTTGCTATTCTGGTAATCTGGTAGTATATATAACCCATATGGATATATGGATTCGTATTTGTCTGACAAGTGCTTGAATAACTTTATATTCTTTATATCTGTTACCAAAAATTTACTATATACATCCTTTTTAGGATCATACTTTTCTAACTCATCATAGATAAGTATGTCCATATCTGTCATGGGTTTGAAAAAATCCTCATTATCTATATTGTCAATATACTTTTTGTAAAATTTATTGTACTGAAATCTAAACATATATGTTTATTAATAAATGACAAGGTTTCTTATATTCCCTAATCAACTTTACGAAAATATTATGACCCTGAGAAATTATGAGAAAGTATACCTTTTACAAGAACCTATATTTTTTTACGATGCCAAGTATAGACCTATCAGACCAAACAAAATAAAGATTGCTTATATGAAAGCTTGTATGGATGTTTATTTTGAAACTTTGAAAAAAAATAAAATAAATGTCCAATATATTTTTTATGAACAAGTAGATGACTTTTACACAAAAAACAAAAACAAATCCTTCGAATTTTATGATGTCACTGATCATACGTTGTCACAAAAACTAACTGATTATAAAATAAGTTTTAAAGCATTATCATCACCCAACTTTCTACTTACAATAGAAGAATGTGAACTATATAATAAAAGATCATCCAAACCAACTCATGCTTCCTTTTACAGTTTTGTCAAAGAAAAATATTATCTTTTAAAAGAAGTGCCCAATCTTGATTACGCAAACAGACAAAAATTACCCAAAGATTATATAATCAGAAACAGGCATGATATGCAAAAAACCGCTTATAACAAATATTATGAAGACGCAATAAAATGGACACAACTTCATTTTAGCACTCATATTGGATGTGCAGAAGAATTAAGACGATATCCAATATGTAGTGAAGACGCATATAAACAAGTCGATAGGTTTTTGAACAACAATTTTGAAGATTTTGGAAAATATCAAGATGCAATAAGTGAAAATGATGTATTTATCAATCACGCCATGATGAGTCCAGCGTTAAATATAGGTCTATTAAACCCTAAAACAGTATTGACAAAAATATTGAAATATAAAAATAAAGTTCCATTGAATAGTTTTGAAGGATTTGTAAGACAATTGATAGGTTGGCGTGAATATATGCGATATTTGTATGTATTCAAAATCAAAGAATTACAGACAAACCTACCAAAAAACAATAAAACGTTCAAAGATTGGGATAAATGGCTTCATGGAGAAACAGGAATAGTTCCTTATGATAATGAAGTTAAAAAGGCAATAAAATATGGATATTCACATCATATCGTTAGATTGATGATATTTATGAATTTGTTTTTATTGTGTGAAATACATCCAGAAATGATAAAGAAATGGTTTATGGAAGTGGTTTCTATAGATGCTTATGATTGGGTGATGACGAGCAATATATATATTATGGGATATTTTAGCAATATCGGAATGAGAAAGCCATATATTTCTAGTGCAAATTACATATTGAAAATGTCGAATTATAAGAAGAATGGTGAGTGGGAAGAGTTATGGACAAGTTTATTTCATCGTTTTGTGCAAAAGAAGGATAAAAGTTATGTTGGTTTTTATAAAAATAATTATAGTTTATCTGCAAAAACTGATTTGACAAACAAATTTATTAAAAATTATACAATTATTTATCAACCACTTAAGGAAATGAAAATGATATAGAGATAAGTTGATTATTATCAATTAGACCAAATAGAATTGGATCTCAAAATGTCCTAGTAGCTCAGTAGGTTAGAGCACACGGCTGTTAAATCATAACAGAGAACCGTGGGGTCAGAAGTTCGAATCTTCTCTGGGACGGTATTATTAGTCTCTTCGGAGACGTGGTCTTGTTTTTCTAAAGATCACTGGCAGTATCGCGTAGTCTGGTTAATCGCGTGGCACTTAAGAGACTATGTAATATATGTTCCAAATTAACAAAAGAGGAACATTTACATAAGTTTATGACATGCCATCCTTCGGGTTCCGAGGTTCGAATCCTCGTACTGCCAGCGATTTTTACTTATTTTGTTATTAAAATCATTCATTTTTACTAATTTATCAATTTAAAAATTTGAATTAAAGATAAATCTGTATAAACTGTTCAAAATAATGGGATATATTTATCGTATTACAAATATCATAAATGGCAAAGCATATATAGGAGAAACTAAACAAAAAGATGTTCAATCAAGATGGAAGGAACATATTAGAAGTATAACAACACTAAATGGAGCAACTGCTCTTATATGTGCATTTAAAAAGTATGGCATTGATAATTTCAAGTTTGAAGTTCTGATAATCTGTTTTGATGAAGATCATCTATCATACGAAGTTGAATATATTAAAAAATATAATACTTTGAAACCGCATGGATATAATATAAGCAATGGTCGTTTGAACACAACTGCTTTCAATTCAAAGACGTTTCAAGAATTCTTGAAAGCTAAAAGAAATGAATACAATACATCAATAGTAAAAGTAAGGTCATTAGATGTTTCAATAAGAGAAAAAATGAATAATTCAGAAAAATGGCAAAATGCATTGAAAGAAAAACGTGTAGGAGGTGGAAAACCACATATAGAAGAAAGCAAAAAGAAAATATCAGAGAGTCTCAAACAATATTTTTCAAATAATAATGAAAAGAGAATAAGTACCCTAAATATTGAGAAACATAGAGATATTATGACAAAAGCACTAGGAAAACCAGTTGAACAATATACACTTGATAATAAGTATATTGCGACTTTTCCAAGTGTTTCTTTTGCTTCAAGACAAACAGGGGTACCAAAGAGCACGATAAAAGCTAATATATATGGAAAAACAAAGAAAGGTGGCAACTATGTATGGAAATATGTAGTTGAAGAAATAATAATGAATGGCAACACAGATTAGAAGTTTTGAAAGAAACTATTGAAACCAATATGAAAAATCCCAAAAGAACCAATAACAATAATCTTATTGTTTTATAACTCATAGCATAGTTAGATTTTCACAAAAAATATGGATTATATCTCATCACAAATACTTTTTCTTTTGTTATTTCAGATATATCATCAATAAGATTTAATAATGGTGTAATATCTATTTTCAAATCTTTATCTTTTTTAGTATATAAAAATGCTTCTATCTCATTTTGTTGTTGAAATCGTAGTTTCATCGTGTATCTTATATCGTGAAATATATGTATGATATCTGCCCAAAACAAATGTGTCAAGTTTGTTTCGACAGGGATGAATGCATTTTCAAAATCCATGACAAATATCAGAAATCCATGAGTGTCAACATGAAACCCATTATCGTAGTATATTTGTTGCTTATTCGTTTTCTTTATGAGCACATTGTCCAAGTGTATATCACTATGAATAAAACCATGATGAATGAATGCTAAATACAAGGATGTAATAAGTTGTTTCAAACAACTTTGAAAACACTTTTCGTCTTTTGTCATCCAAGCAAAGTTTCTAAAAGACCCACCAGAAATATAAGGCATCACTATTACATTGTTCAATATATCGCTTACATCATACGAACAAATAACTATTTCATCATTTTCTTTCACATCATGATATCGCCTTATATTATCATTGCATTGCATCAAACAAATAAAATGAAGAAACCCATGAATATTTTGCAAGGTTTTACCGATATTATATTCTTTACGAATTGTTTCAGAGGAACCAATTTTTATGACGACTTTATTATTTTTTCTCGAAATACCATCGGTTATGAGTGCTTTGACTATTGCTTGTGTATCGCTTAGTTTCAACGTATCCGTTCCTTTCAACCAAGACTTGGTATCCTTGACATCACGACATGAAATAAAATATTTTTCTGAAGTTCTTTTTCCACCACCACTTCTATTTTGGAGATGTGTCATATGACATTAAGAAATATTTTTTATTCAACACTTCAACTTAAACAATCTATTTTATATAAATGATTTTTTTTTGAATTTGTTTTATTTAATTCTTCATATTCTTGTTCAAGTCTTTTGCGTCGAAAGTTTTTCATATACGTCGTTTTCATGTATATCTCCATATAAATTGAATACATCTTTATAATGTGGAACAGGAATATTTATCATATCATTCATGGTGTTTAATTGTCTGAAATATATTATATTTTATCAACTTGTTTATGTATTATCAATCACAGAAATAAATAAACTGTTGATTTAATTTTGCACATACTATATATATGAAAACATTTTCTTTTGATTACCATGATATGTTGTATTGGTTTCAACAAAATAAAGATGAGAAATATTATTTTCAAAAAAACAATCAAGTTGTTGCTTTTTTTATCGAAGAAAACCCAGACAAAGAACTTAAAAAATATAAAACCAACAGATTGGAACGTTTTTTGATTCGACAACAATCTGCCAAAGATAGTATAAGAAAAATGAACATCCATATCCATAACAAGTCGTTTTTCCCTTGTGGCATATACTCAATGATTGATAAAGATAAGATATATTTTATTTTTCCAAAACTTAAAACGAATGATGCGGAAGAACAACGTTTCTTTGCAGACCATTTTTCATTCATATATAAACCAAACATCAAAAAACAAGTTCAGTTTCATCTGACCGTTTACCAACCTGATATTTTTAATATAAACATCGGTCTGACGGCTCATACGCATTGTCATTTCGCAGATAAATCAGAATTTCCTACCATTTCATACGATACGACACTCGTCAGCAATCCAATTTTTACAAAATATAACATCCAAAAAGATATCATTGAACTTTTACGATGGCATCACAAACACAAAATTGAACAAACGGGTGGAATGAAAAGAAAACGGACTGAAACAAAAAATAATAATTTTGTAACACATAGATTACAAACAATTCTCCAAGACAAACAAATAAGTTCTATTCTTGCTTTTGGTGTGAAAGAGAATGACGAATGGCATTATAGTTGTTTTGTGAATTATGAAAACCAAGAAAAACATGAAAATTATGCTTTTATCGACAAAAGTTCAAGTTGTGCTCGTTTTCAAAAAAGATTATATGATGAAATAAAATTTGAATCATTTAAACAACAGATAGCATAATATTCTATCACAATGGAGTTGAATAAAGTATATAATATAGATTGCATTGAAGGATTAAAAAGAATTGAAGAGAATTCTGCACAAATAATAATTGCAGATTGTCCGTATAATATTGGAAAAGATTTCAATAATGATAGTGATAAACAACCTATGGAAGACTATCTTAAATGGTGTGATGAATGGATAAAAGAATGTTTGAGAGTGTTGAAACCTAATGGAACTATGTATATTTATGGTTTCAGTGAAATATTGGCTTTTATACGAGTAAGATTGACTTGCAATGTTCGTTGGATTATATGGCATTACACAAATAAAAATGTTCCATCTTTGAATTTCTGGCAAAGAAGTCATGAAAGTATTCTATGTTGTTGGAAAGATGATAAAGTTTTCAACAGAGATGATGTGAGAGAACCATACACAGATACTTATTTAAAAAATGCTGCAGGAAAAACAAGAAAAGCAACAAAAGGACGTTTTAGTAATGGAGATACAGAAACGACATATAACGCACATGAGAAAGGTGCGTTACCTCGTGATGTAATAAAAATACCTGCACTTGCAGGAGGTGCTGGAAAAAAAGAAAGAGTAGATCATCCTAGTCAAAAACCAATCAGTTTATGTAAGAAACTGTTATTAGCTTCTAAACAGAATAATACAGATGTAGTTGTCATTCCATTTGCAGGTTCAGGAAGCGAACTCGTAGCATGTAAGCAACTAGAATTACCCTTTATCGGATTCGAAATCAATTCTGATTATGTTGAACTTTGTGAGAAAAGACTACATGAAGAAGAAACAGAGATAGAAAGTTTATCAAACAAGGAACAATAATCATGAATGGTATCTTTATTTTTTATTTCTATTGTGGCAATGATATATGTTTTAAAGTGTTGTTTTTCAAGTTTGATCCATAATTGATTAGACATGGATGGTGTGATTGTCATCTGAACTCCATCAACGGTATTTGTTTTATAGACAGATATATCTTTATTGCTTTTATATTTGATATCCCATTCATGCATTCCCGCTTTGATTGTTTCAGATGGAATCAGATAAACATTATATGATAATGCTTTGTCGTTCTCGTTTCTTGATAAAATTATATAGTGTGTGAAATTTGCTCTCACGATATCTATTTCATGAATGAACTCATCTATCGTTTTGCATTTTGTCAAACGATAAGAAGAAATATTCATACAATTCTTAGTCTCTTTACATGTTTTACAAGATAAAATGGTTTTGTCATCTATTATTATATCTTGTCCTGATGTATGACTACCATTTTTGTGATTATAATCCATGACAAGTCTATCAAATACTTGACAAAGAATGCTCTCCCAAACAGACTCTTTTATAGGATTTTTATTTATCATATGGTATCCATGTATCGTTTTGGATAATGTATCTACAAACAAAGAACTTTTCAGAGAAGACATGTTGAATTTATCTTACCTATAATAGTCTATTCATTTCAAATTTTTTTGTTTCTTTGATATTGAATTGTATCAATGAAACAAATAGGAAAAATAGGGGTATTGACTCTAAAGATATTGTTGTCAAAATCCAACTAAAAGCCGATGCTCAAAAAGAGTATAGTATTCAGGAACAAATAAAAATGTATGAAGGATTTATAAGTTATTATTTGACTATATTATTTGAATTGTGATTTCAAATTATTGTCATGATTATCGTCTGCACATGAGAAGAAACCATCTCTTATTGGATTACCAAACGCATCGTGAACGATAAAACTGTAATCCCATTTGTGTTTGTTTTTGATACATATTACATGCATTGACTTGGCAGATTTAGGCATGACGATATTCAATGGAATAACATCATCTTTCATATATCTCTTTTTGTCTTCCTTGAACATAAAATGTCCGCCACGCTGACCAACATGAATTATGTTTTTATATTTCAACCAAGCTCTTTGTATCGTTTTAGCCGCTTTATCTTTACGAATGACGTCTTTGGTGTATGGAAGTTGTAAAATATCTTGAATCAAATCTTTTTCTTGATTGTCGGTAAAAGTGTAGTTGAATTTATGATGTCCTGTCAATCTTTTGTTGAAACACTCTATATTTGAAAAATCTACATTATGTTTTTTATCTATGAATAGTAATGTATTGTTTTTGAAAATGCATTTAGGATGATGATTCGACTTGTAAATGCGTTGTTGTCTGTAAAAGTTTGTTCTATGTACGTCAATCATGTCATGATATAATGCTCCAGAAACATTCCAATCAGGAGTATATTCAGGTATAAGATGAATACGATAATGATCGCCAAAGATTTGTCCATCAAGAATTTTTGGAACTATGAAATATATATCCTTTGGAGTTATCTGTAAATACATTTTATGACCACCGAATATGGATTGTAATATGTTGCTATGCTTCTTATTGATTATATCCAATTCCATAGAAATATTACCGAGTGATTTTGACAACAACCATTGATGTTTTGTCGAATCAAAATAAACATACCTATATTGAATATCGTTCGTAGGTAATAATTGATGTTGATATTTATCGTACCAAGAATATATATCATAATAATTTATCTGTATCGACATATTTGTTTTGAAGCAAGGAAATAAGTTGAACATGACAACATTATTTATATCTATTGTATCTTCCATTTTGGTTTCATCGATTACCAAATGATTTGTCATATAACTCACGTTGTCGATTGTCATCATATCGTAACATGTTGTATCATTGTTGTCAAAGTATGAGAAAATTGTTTCAATAGTGCGTTTTTTATCGATAACACAACAAAATCTGGGTCGTATGAAATCGGATTTGTCGTAAAGAACAACAAATTTATCTTTTAAAATGTGAATAATGACAACGCCACGACATTCATCTGCAGATATTTTTTGAAAAAGGGGTTCTTTGATGTGCTGTAAATCAAAACCTAAATCGACGTAATATCTGGTAAAAGTCAGCATTTCACTTATATAAATATATGTATATATTCTTATATATTACGATGTCATTATTTTCGTTCAACTTTCGCGAAACACATGATTGGTATGTTGATAATATCGACAACACTGATGTATTTGAAGAAAATAAAGATGTTGCGTTATATGTCATAAAGCAGTCTGAAAAGTATTCAAAACTAACGCAGAAACAAATAAGAAAAAGAAAATTAGAAAAACTCACAAATAAACACGCAGGATATTTGGAAGCATTCGTAAAACGTAATGTGATAAACGTTGCAAAATTCAAGGACAAAACAGATTACAAAGATGGTTTGTATTGCGTGGTCGATGAAGATAACATTTACGCAATATTTCCAACCATCAAACAAGGACGACTTTTTGCAGACCATTTATCATTTATGCAAGATAATATTCATTTGACGACATATACTCCACAACCTTTGTGTATAGATTATGGAATAGTGCTTCATATTCCAAAATGTGATATTCCAGACGGAACAGAATTGCCAATTTCTGGATATGAAACACGTGTATTCAATAAGATGGGGAGATACAAAAATGATATTTTGGATATTTGTAGAGCTCCACAAATACATCAAGTTGGTGGCACAATCACAAAAAGAAAAGTGTCAAGGAAAATATATCGTAAAACACCTAAAATGTCGCCAAAACTAGAACAGTTATTATTGCGACATCATATTAAGGAAACTAAGTTGTTTTGTATTCGTTATCATGAAAAATGGAATGTGACGACCATTACAAAATGGTCGGTATCATCAGACGAAAATGAAGATGGGTCTTTTGTTGTTAAATCGAGTAAATGGCAAAGTGTTCAAAGTGGATGGATAACGTTTTTGTCGAGATGATGAATTTAGCGTTTATAAATTATTCTATCACAAACATATAATATGCAGAACGAAGAAATAAACGAGATGACAAAGCTGATGGTACAAAATATCGCAAAATTGTCGTCAAACATCAATAAGTATGTAATGTCTTCAGAAAAAGCGGTAATAGAAATGAGACAAAACACACAAACAATCAAAGAATCTATATCTCGATATATAAGGAATGAAGCCGATTTGATTGAGCAAGAAATGAACCAATATATTCGCTATTATCTTCAAAATTATAAGAGATTTGAAAATTATAACATATTTTGTATCAACAACTCATGGAAGAACTTATATATTCAATATATAGATAAAGACAAACCTGATGAATACATAAACAAAAAACAAATAACAGAATTTGATGGTATATATATTCTTACAACCGACACCAGTTATGAACCAGATATAGATGCAGATTGGATTTGTAAAAGAATTCGTAAAAACAATGTAAAAAATAGTAAAAAAAATGAAACATTCTTCTTGGTACTCGAAGCCAAACATTCAATCACAAACAATGATATCAATCAAAAATTACAAAAACTTGTTTTGTTTCAGGATTATATACGTTTTGCAAAACAAGAAAACTTTGAAAACGTCACAAAAGAGTTTATTAGAAAGAAGACAAAGTTTAAATTAGATCTGTTTGAAATAAAGTTGATCGTCGTTTTTGGTTCCAACAACATGAATGAAAATCAAGAAAATAAAATAAAAAATATTGGAAAATCCTTTAATGAAAATCACGACATAACCATATCTTATATGAAACCATGTGGAGAAAGGTATGAAATTTATGATTATGACAATCATTACAATAAAAATAATATGGTATATGGAAATATCAAAAGTAATAGCATAGATGCCAAACAAGTAAAAATAGGTTCTGGGAAAATTGTCAGATAATTTTTTTTGTCATTTCATACAACTTCATATAAGGTTCATGCACCAATATTGTATCTTCTTGAAAACCTAAATTTTTATAGACTGTTTTTAATCTATCTTTGGGCAGACACAAGATGCGGACAATATTGATATTCTTATTCTTTTGCAAAACTTCAATGGTTTTGTCTATGAGTAGTTTTCCTGTTCCTGTTTTTGATTGTCTCGAGCATACTAATTCGATGGTTGATATACCTGTATTTTCATTCAGTTTACATAAAATAAATCCCCAAAGATGATATTTATCTGTAGGGCGTTTCGTATGTTTTTTCCCAATTATACTCTTCTGTGTAATTTTAGCAAATCCAAAGTCATAACTATTCATTGTATCTTTGATATATTGAATATTGATTTCTTGTCTACACGTATCATTTCCTTGAGATTTTATAATATCTTTCATTATACCATGTTCCACATCATGAGATGTAAAATATAAAATATTTTCTGTCATTGTTTGATTACGATTCATTGATATAAAAATTCGAATATAAAAATATCAAATTTCTTTATATCATTATAGGAAAATTTTAAAACAACATGTTCTTCAAACAAAACATTTTCATTTTAAAGTGCAAATCATATTCAGTTCAAGATAAATTTTTCAAGGAGTACGTTTGATTATCTATTGTCCATGTCATCTGAGTAGGATTAAAACTTCTTGCTAATCCATTTAATCTTGCTTTATTCCAAATAGGATATATAGTCTTCTTATAGTCTTCTACTTGTTCTTCTGTCATTTTGAATGGGTATTCATTATATTTGTTTTTGGATACATGAAAACCAAATCTACCAATATGTTGGATTCCGTAAAGCTTATGACGGTTTTCTAAAACATTTCCCAAAGACAAATGTCGGTTAATTTTCAAATGGTTCTGTTGTTGTTCTGTGCGTATCGTGTTCAACTTATCGATGGATATATTTAAGAATTGTGGATTAATCGCAACTAATTTCTTGGGAATAGGAGTGGAAAACATTTTCTCAAATTGTTCTTCTGTTCCCATATTACAAACATAATAATCTTTGACACGTTTATAATAATCCAAATGTCCAGGATTGTTTGCGATTTTTGTTTGATCTTGACGAAAATTTTCAGGACCACCTAACCATATATATAAAGCGTTTCCAAAATCACGAACGATGTTATTCGGTTGTCTATGCCATTCGGGAAAACCATATTCGTTCAGAGACATACCAACTGCTAATGTATTTCTTGTGTACCATGCCCATATGATTAGATTAAGAGTACAATGTGATAAATCCCATTTTGAAATTTCTTTAGGATTTAGAATAACACTACCAGAAACATCAATGATAGGTTGTCCCCAAACATGATAATCTAATATCACACTTTGTGGAGTTGCTTGTATAATTCCATGTGCATCACCATCATTCAACATGATGGGACTGACCCATAAATTATAATTACCTGTGCTTTCTTGAAGACATTCGCACATGACGACTTGTGCAAAGTCTTTGAACGATATTCCAATATCGTTATAAAATAATATGTACGCAGATGCTAAACCATTGTATAGTTCGATAAACTTATCTTTATTCCACAAAGATATTTTACTAGGATCACCAATATATCGATGACTAAATGGCCCCATACGGGAGTTTGTTAATGCTTTCGTAAAGTCTTTGGTCATTTCGTCTAATGTGTAATTCATATCAATATATTATATCTTTACAAAGAATTATTTTTGATTGGGTTTTGCCAACCCAAACCTTACATAAATCTATCTCCAGATGGCAAAAATAATTTGAAATCTACAAAAAATTCCTTTTTGAATTTATATTCCAACTTGTTTCTCCAAACATAATACGAATCATCTTTTGTGTCATCATCGATATTTAATTTAAGAGAAAGTTTTTCTAGTTTTTGTGATTTCTGTATTCTGAAATCCCCTTTCATTTTACCAAAAACATCTTTTATATTTTTTTGATGGTAAGGACCACCAATAATAAGAACTATTCCATCAAATTTCATATCGTATTTTTCACAAACGTTACAAAAAGGGTTGGACCATTCTTCTCGAATGATTGTTGTATCGAGTATATTTTGTTTTTTTGCTTCATAGTATAAATATGTTTTGAACAAGTAATCTGTCAATTGAAATAGTTTATCAACTTGATCGGTTATCAGGAGAGAAGATACACAACTTTTTGCTTCTACTATTGCTAAATATCTTTTTTGTACTAAGTCTGTTGCATTTTCAATATTATTTCTTGTATTTTTCGGTTTATTTATACGTGTCGTCCAATGTTTTATTTGTGATATGGATTTATTTCTTGTGTTGGTATTGGTCGAATGATGATTGATGATTGATGATTTTTCAGAAACAGAAGCATTCATCATATCATTTGATAAAATGTATGAACCATCGATGTTTGTAATGGTTTTCTTCGGGTTTGTTGGTTCTCTGATATTCGATGGGTAATTTTTATTTGTTTTGAAACAAAACTTAAATCCATTCTGTGTAGCATAGCTTTCCAAGAATTCTTCAACTCCTGATGTCAATTCTGTTTCCATTGAAAGATCTTGATTTTTCAATTGATTTTCTATATTTACAAATCGTGTATTCATCATTTGAATAAGTTTATCAAGTTTATCGGAAATTTCATCTAATTTGTTTTCCATTATTTGGAATATATTTAAAACATTGCCATTCCAAACATAAAATGGATAATCAAATACTATTTACACGACATGAGAATGAAATAGTCAACTTAAATACCCTGACACAAATATGGGATGATGAAACATTCTACCGTGGGGTCCATATGGAAGATATTTATGACGAAATAGATATATTCAAAAGTGTTATATCGCATAATATGCACTGTTTTGATATAAATGTTATGTATAATTTACAAAATTGGACCAGAACATATTTTGGATATGTTGAAGGAGACATGGATGATTATTTCATTCTTGTTTTCAAAAAGAATTCAGATTTCATTGTTTTTTCTTATGATGTGGATAAAAATGAAGAGGATATAGACTTTGATGTCATCGATTTTGCATACTATAGAAACAAACACTTTTATAATGATGGTATATTCAATGAACTTGTTTCGAATACTCCAAATTTAATTCATTTATCTTTCATCAACCCATAAATAAGAAAAAATTCAATTACAAAAGTGTTGGAGTCGGACAACTCGTGCATTATAATCGTTTATGATTTGTATTTCATGTAGTTTAGCATGATTTACTGCTTCACATTTTTTCATTCTCATACCACATTCTGGACACACTACCACACGCATAGGACATGCCTTCCTATGTTCTGTCAAATCACTTCTTTTTATAACTTTTTGACAGTCTAAACATCTACACCATACAAAACGGCACTGATTTTCATGTGAAATCATTAAATGTCTTTCACAATGAAAATCACAATGATTGCCAGAACATTGTATGATTGTATTGGGACACTCTGTATTCAAATGTTTTTCTAAATCATAAGGACTTTCAAAAGTCTCATCGCAGTTTGCACATTTCTGTTCGGTCTTACTCATATCCAATAGTTCCCAATAAGGGTCGCATTTTGTGTATGTATTATCTTTTGTTCTTTTAGTCAAATCAATCTGGTCTCGGCAAAACGGACAATTTAGCGAACATGGATTTCTGAATCTTTCAGGGATATCCAGTTGAAACAACTTATGACAACATACAAGACATAATCCTTTACTCCTATTACACCCTTTACATAAATCATTATTCAATTGCACAGGGCAATTTGCAGGCGAAGACAAACAAATAGGACAAGAAGGGAACTCCATTTTTCAATTCATATGTCTAAAATAATATACATTTTCAATTTTTTATATGTATATATTTGAAAAATAAAAAGATACTAAACAACACAAATAGCAACTGCAGTAAATACAAGTGTAGCAAATGCCACAAAAGTTGTTTTTGCATCGCTTTCCGCTGGAGATGGGAATGGTGAAGGCACATTGATAATAACATCAAACGCATCATCGTCATCGTCAATATCCATGTCATCATCGCCTGTAAATATCAAATCATCAAGAGTTGTTTCGTTGAAGATAGTTTGAATAGGGTCACCTAGATATTCCGTTGTATTCTTCATGGTATCTTCAAATATCGTTTGAATAGGATCCAATAGAGTTTCTGTGATGTTTTTTGAAATATTAAAAACATTATCCGAAACTACAGGTTCTGTGATGTTTACTACTGTTTCATTTGGACTAATAAGTTGTGCCATAACATGACCATTGATATACACTAATCCAAGAAACAAATAATTCATCCACTTTGTCGTCATTTTGTATAAGTTTTCATTATAAATATAAATTATCTTTATATGATTTTCTCAAACAGATGATGTTGAAGGTATAAAAGAAGTTGGAGAAGCTATTTCTTGTAATCTAAATACTGCGTCTTTAGAAGACCAATATTCCAACCATCTTGCCATTTCTAACAGACTTTCATCATTAGGAAAATATTCTCTTATTTTCAATACAATACTTTGTGCGTCATCTGCAGCGAATAGATTCCACCAAAAGTTTTTCAGATCATTTGGCCAATTTTCAGTTTCTTCCGTCCAGTTTTTCCATATTCTATGTTTCACAGGAAATTCAGCAGTTGCAAATTTATAAGCAATATTTTCATCATATTTCTGATTTTGACCAGGTTTGATTTCAGCAATCAAATCGACACCCATGTTTTCTATGTAATCCTATTTTATTTTTAAGTATAAATAAAAAAGGTATAAAAAGAAGATTTATTTACTTTTTCTCTTTACTTTCCAGATACCCTAATTACTGTATTACTAGTATTCACAATGTTTGTGATATTTTGTAGATAAATACCGCGGAAAGTCGTCATACAATAGTTATTTGTGACCACCAAATCTCTCGAATTACGAAGCCACATACAAGTTCCTCCAATACAATTGATATTGTTTTGTTTGATTTCGATATTGAAAACATCATTGATACAAACACCACCTCTCTTATCATTTACCAGACTACTACTGAGAACTTTGACATTATTCGTTCCATATGCTTGATTATTCTGAATGGTTACTCCACAACCACTATCACCAGTATAATAGTAGTAGCCATTATCTTTAGAAGTAGCGTTATGAATTTCAACATTACGAGAACCAGTCACAACATTAAAACCATGACGACCATTCTTAATAGCTATGTTGTTCTTAGCAACAATTCCGTCGGTTTGATCCAGTGTGAAACCATCCCAATCATTGTTTTCAGCAACACAATCATTGATAATCAATCCATAAGACCAAAGAGCACCACCAGGAGCACTTTTCCATCCATGAGGGTCAAATCCGTATCCTTGCCAATTAATAATTTTAACATTTTCTACGATAACATTATCACAAGCTTCCGTGAAAAAACCATATCGACCATATTGACTATAGATATCTGTATTTTGATTTACTTTATTTCCATCCAAAGTTAATCCTACAACCTTTAGATTTCTGCAATGAGGTCTGTTACGAAGAGTTGCACGTAAAAACCCAGACCGTTTTCTCGTACCGACCCACCAAGGAGCCGCATAATTCTTCAATCTAATAACCGTGTTATCCATCCCATCTCCAATGATGTTTGTATTCGAAAACATCTCAAAATTTCCATCTACAATATACAATCCTGCTTTAATGTATAGTGTTCCTCCACCTGCAGTGTTGATAGAATTCAACGCATTTTGAATTCTTGACCTCGAATCGCTCGTCAATGATGGTGCGGTAATCGTCACATCTAAACAGTTCACTGTAGATGCTAAAAACGCTAAAAAGGCAAAAACGATATTCATCACTGCCATAGTTGAGTATGCAATGATAAGGATGATATATTCTTAAATATTTATAATAAAAATAAATTCAAATTTTTATTTCTTATTTTGTCAAGTTCTTATCATTCACGAATAAATCAAATATATACCTTTTTACCTTTTACTAAAAGATAATGTCCGCCACGTGAGCCAGTCCTCACTACATATGTTCTACCATTATATTTTTTATGACGCTTCCCAGAACCATCTTGAACTGATAATGACATATCATCTATATTGGTGAGTGGCACATCATCTACAAAACTTGATTGTATGTCTTCTTCTCCTTCACCCCCTTTTTGTTTCTTTACCTTTCTGACTTTCTTAGCACCACCATCCGATAAACTTTTTAATGTTTTCGCCATTTCTTCGGAAATATCAGACATTTTATATATAAAAAAGAAAATCTTATCATCCCATTCTCCAGGATTTACCACAATTCAAACAACGAACAAAAATCGTTTCAGGTTCATCTGCAGAACGCAATTGAATAGAATGATATACACATTCTCTCTTTTTACATCTAGAACATCTAAATTGATCTGTCATAGATGTCAATGTATTTTCACCAATCTTTGCATCTTTTCTCATTTTTGTTTCTAAAATATCACGCCATCTTTCTGGAAACATATTATCAGGTTTCATATACGGTATATCACGGGGTAGGAATTCGTTTTCTTCCAGTCTTGTAATCAATCTCTTATTTCCGATATATGTGTTTTTGTCTAGATTTGCAAAGACAGAGCGACATTTATTCTTGTATATCTCTGTAAAAGTGATATTATCCCAGTTTTTGATAATTCCATGTTCATTGGAGTATTCAATCGTCCAATTATACACACCTCTTTCCAAATCTACAGATTGTTTTTCAGACAATCCTAACTTATTTTGTGCGATGTGTTTAGCATTTTGACGAATGTATTCACAGTTAGAAGAAGTCATCACGAATAATGTTTAAAGTATTTTTAATCTTTATATATTTCAAATTTTCTCATAAAAAATCATAGATGCAAGAAAATGATTGTAAGTTAGAAAATAAAGTAAAAAATTATAAATTTTGTTATAATCAAATGTCGAAACAGTTTTTAGAACTCCAATCTCAGATAGATGATATCATTAACGAAAGAGACTATTATAGAAATAATTTGCGTGAAGCAAAAAAACAACATCTGCAAAATATGGAAAATCTTCAAAAAGAGAATCAAGAAACGAAACAAAAATTATATGATTGTATTACACAAAAAGAAGAATTAGAACGTGAATTAAACACTGAAAAACTAAATCTCAAACATAGTCAATACGATTATGATATACTTCAAGTTGATTATTTGAATATCCGTCATGAAAAAGAAGACGTAGATAATGTAAATAGAGATTTGCGAAGAAAAATCAGAAATCTTCAAGTAGAATTACACGAAGCAGACAAAGCGACCACAAAACGATCACATCGTCTTATTGATAAACTACAACACACCGAGAATATGAACAAAAGTTTGAACGAAATCATCGTAAATTATGAGAAAGATTTAGAAGAATTAGGATTGTTATGTTTTGTTTGTCGTCAAGGTGTCCAAACTGCTTTATGTAAAAACTGTAATAGTAAATGTTGTAAATCATGTTATGAAAGCGTAGAAGTGTGTCCCTTTTGCAGAGCAGATTTACCAACTTTGCAATAACTCCGAATTTCCAGATACTAAATTATTTTCTAAAGAATACTAATATGAGAAAGGCAAAATCTACAGGCACTTTATACTCGTTGGATATAAAAAACGAGATTTCATTTGACAAATGTTTTATAGAATATAAAAAAATACGTAATCTTTATCCAAATGATATTCCTATCGTAGTATATGTTGTAGATAAGAATAAACCTTTATCAAAGCATAAACTCTTGATATCAAAAGAAACAAATAGCACCAAATTTATCACAACATTATGCGATATCATCAATCCATCAAAACCTTTGAATATTGAAGATACGACCATTGAAAGTAATGGGAAGATATATTCTATGAAATATGAAACCAATTTAGAATCTATTTATAAACAATATAAAGATAATGATGGATTCATGTACATAGTTTGTCAAATGCCAAAAAGTGTCTCATAAAGATTTTGCAAAAATTTGAATAATCATATAAAAGAATTCATTTTATACATATTATAATATACTAAACAACCAATATTATAATGAGTTTTCAATATTCTTCATCGAAATATGGTGATGAAGGTAATTATATTGAAATAACTTTGCAAGATGATATTGAGGAAGAGAACAATATTCATATCGATGATAAAGTTTTTTTCAGAGTATTAAATAATTTCAAAAAGCGATATCCTTCATCTTTTCAAAAGCATTACAAAGAATATGTTTTTTGTAATCTGTTTTATGAAAACAATGAAAAAAATCAAATAAAAATCTATAGAAAACAAGTCATGAAATATGAAAAACCAATATCAAAACTTCATATAACAGTATATCATAAAGAAAAACAAGCCTATCATATTTTTCCATGTTCAACAAACCTTCATAGTATAAGTTATATAAGTAAGGTGATTTTCAAACTAAATCATCGAGTGTTTGTAAATTTTGAAAAGAAAACTTATGAAAAAAATCAGGGAACTTATAATAAAATATATTTAAATTACAATCATGAAGCCAATGTTGATACGAATCATATTGACTCGAGTATTTCATCCGCCGTCAACTTTTTGCTGGAACAACTTTGATAGGCATCCATTTTGAAAACTTTTCATTATATTCACATTCCATCAACACTTTATCCGTCAAATTTTTGTCCGCAAATATTTGGCGCATCAATTTACTTGCCTTCAAAGAAGGAATACAAGCAATTAAAACAGTATCCGTTTTATTTTCCAAAATTTCATAAACATCAGGCTGACTTGTTTTTTTTACAAAAAACTCTTTATTATTTGTATTGCTTATATTTTGTGAGGATTGTATTTTAGATATGATTTTTCTTTCTGGTAACTCTTGTGTTTCTTCTAATAGAAGGAAATTGCTTACACTTTTGAATTTTCTCCGCATCACCTTTTGAATCAAAGAATCATCAAAATTATACAGAATATCTTTAAATTTGAGGTATAATGGTTTGAAATATATACCACGACATGAGTATTTTAATTTGGGAATAAAATCAATAATCATATCTTCTAATTCCTCATATTTGAAGTACTTTTTTACTTGAAAATAGCATACATCATATTCATCATTTATATAGGATTGTTGTAATATGTTGTAGATAATATTCAGTCTCTTCACTAAATTTACATTTTCCAAATAAATTCCTTTATGACCTATGATATCGTTTATGATAAAAATCCATTTTCCTTCATTATCTTTTACCATTTCACCATCAAATAACGTCCCATGGAATAATTCTTCTTGGAATCTAAATTTACTTAATATGATTCTTGGATAGTAGTAACCTTGTTGAATTTTCTTGTCTATGAAGATACATTGATTTACAAAATTAAATTTCGTCAAATATAACAAGTATGGATTTCCATTCGTTCTCACAGAAATAAGATGTGGATTGTTATTTAGTTTATTAATCATATGGTCTTCATACTTATCAAAATGTCTTTGGATAACTTTAAAATGAAATTTCGTTTCCAAATCTTCTAATATTCTTTTTTTTATGTCATCCATTTTGATATTGAACGCAACTTTACCTGCAAATGAGATTTCCCCTTGCATTTTAAGAAAAATTAGTTTTATTATAGACTTATAGAAATAACATATCTTTATGTATATTTATTTCATATTTTTTATAAATGAACATCAAGAATATGAAATATATCGATATTTTAGGTTATACTGGTGGAAGTATGATGGCTTTACGAAGTGTAGCAGATGTATATAATGAAATTAAACAAACAAATAATGTATCTCATACTTTACAAATCCTAACAAATCTTATGGGTTCATCGTTGTTTATGACATACGGTATTATCATCAACAATGAACCAATCTATAGCACCGTAGCAATAACCATCGTAAATAACATGATAACTTTGATCATAAAAATGATAAAAGTTGTAAAAGAAAATAGACAAAATAGATTGTATTGATTTATTTTGCACAAGACGAAGAGTAACTTTCATAATGACTATCATATTCGTCATAACCGCCTAAACCACCTAAACTTCCACCATTCATTACGTTTTCATTGTTATACTCGTGAATAATCAAGAAATTATTTGCATTTTGTTCGTTTGGTTTTTTTGGTGCTTTCATTGAATTTTCTATAACTTTTTTTGTATCTAAATTTGCATCACAAGCGATATTATAACTATCATCGAATGCTTCTTCATTTGCTATTGGTTCAAAAAACTTTTCCAAATTCGTTTTCGCTTCACCTTCATCATCCATCACAAATTTCAATAATTCATCTTTTTTATCAGCCTTATTTTGTTCTATTGTAGGTATATTATCCCTGATTTGAATATCATCTTCTAAATCTTTGACTTCCACTTTGGGTTTTTCGGTTTTCATATTATAAGAACGTTGTTCCACAAGCACATTTTTTATTAAAAAATGTAAAATAAGAATAATCAATAACATCAGTAGTGCATTTTTTATTCCAACTCCAAGCATGATTTTTATATATTTATTTAAGCAAAAGATAAAAAAATGTATATCTTACAACGTCAATGATTTTATGATTTTATAAAATCCTTTTGTATGAAGTATCTTTGTGTGTTCCGTGTTTTCCAAGTTGTAGAAATGATAATTAAAATAATGCAAATATTTCTTATGAAGATGTAGGCTTGGTAATGGTATGACACTATCACCCTTACATAGATGTATATCGATTGGTTCCTTAAAGGTATTCGTTTCGATGGAATCATAAATATAGGCTTGTTCTGTTTTTGTTTGAGTCGTGCAGATGAATATCGTCCGAACACCAGTGTTTTTTTTTAATAAAGGCAATAAGGGTTTAACATAAGACTGATTCAAAACATTCATCGATTCAGGCAATAATTCATGAAAGTTTTCGACAGAATAACTTTTGTTGTGTTTCATATCTTTAATCAAGGTTGTGTGTTTATGATAACCGTATTCATTTGGCAACGCAAGAGCTAAACCACTACATCTGGACATGATATCTGCGTATTTTTCTTTTAAAAAATTTAATTTGGGTAAACCAGAAATCAATGTTTTCAACGAAGTAGAACAACCACCATACGGTCCTGCAATAGACACAAAACAATCTATATATTTTGATTTCCATGAATAATCAAGATATTCGCATAATAATATATATATGATAACACTTCCAATACTATGTGCAATCAATACACAAGGTTTTTTGGATATATGGTAAGCTTTCTCGATTAAAGTTGTCAATTTCACAGCGTAGTCCGTCAGATAAGACTCGAAAACAATTTTACGAAAATCATAAGGAGCACCAAACAAATCTATACAGGGTACATAACCATCTTTCTCTAATCTTTCTATTAATGTATCAAAATATTTATAGTTATAGATATCGTTGATTAGCACATTTTGACCCAAATATTGTAACAGATTATCGATTTTATCACAATCTTCACAAAGATTTCTTATACCATCTAAACCGCCAAAATCATGAATATCTATATCATCATCTAAAGTAAACCCTTGATGTGAATCATATTTTAATTTAAAATCATCCAACCATTCTTTTCTAAATATATTGAGATTTATAAAATCGTTCTTGACGGGTCTTGAAGGATGTTGAGTTGTTTTACGTATCAATTTCGACCCTCCAAATCCAGGAACGAGAATAATTGGTTTTTTGGTTAAAATCATTATAAAATACTACTACATATAAAATACCAAAAATGATTTAAAAGTTAAACTTCGTCCAATGTTTTCAATGAATATTTCATTTTTGTTTTATCACAAACAAATCATTTACTTATATGTTGTCGTTTTTCTTGCTCTACCTATAGTTCATTATTTCATTACACAAATATTTTTTAAATTCTGTAGATATAATGTGTTTGTTATTTTTTTATATGGAAGGTCTGATATGTGTATTATCTTGGAAACCATTCTTCGACAAATTGAATATATCACATTGACTCATCTCAAACAAACATTCAATAAACTCTATTCAATATGATTATGATTACGATCAAAGAAAATAGAACCAAACCTATCATCAATGTAATATGACATAAAAACGAGCGTACATTCAATTCTTTAGTTTTATCTGATGATATTTCGACTACACAATATTCTGTCGTAAGAAGATTATCCATTCTACAAATAGGGCAAGAAACATGTAATTCATGTTTGGGAAGTTTTGACAAACAAACTTTACAAAACTTGTGATGACATTTTTCTAAAGTATCTAATGCTATCTCTTCAAAACATATTGGACATTCTTCCATCTTTTCTCAAAAGGATACATCAATATCATTTTATACGTATTATCGTCTTATATCATAACAAAAATTTGAAAAAGACTTTAGAATAATACCGTATATCTGAAATACTCTTGTTCAACTGCAAAATGACAGTTTATAGTATTGTTGTTCCAACATACAATGAATATGAAAACATAAAAGAATTGTTAGACAATATCAATCATGAATGTTATGACATTGAGAAAGAAGTTATTTTTGTCGATGACTCTAGTCCTGATGGCACTTGTGAATATATTAAACATTTATCCCACGAATATTATTTTCCAATTACAGTATTGGAAAGAAAAGCAAAATTGGGTATTGGAACTGCATATAAATATGCATTGGATTATGTATCAGGTGATTATGTGATTATAATGGATGCTGATTTGTCTCATGATCCAAAATACATCAAAGATTTCATTATGATAAATGAATACTATGATGATGTGGATATTGTTGTTGGGTCAAGATATGTATCTGATGGTAAAGTTTTAGGATGGGGATTTCATCGTAAGATGATAAGTCGTATTGCAAATCTGCTGACTTCCTTATTGTTCGGTATATGGAACGCAAGAGACATGACGGGTTCTTTTCGATTATACAAGTTGTCTGTATTAAAGGATATTACTCAAAATGTGTCATCATCAGGATACGCTTTTCAAATGGAAACCTATGTGAGAGCAAAGCAAAAAGGATACAAAGTCATGGAGTATCCTATCACATTTGTAGATAGGCGGTTTGGTAAATCAAAACTGGGTATAAGTGAAATCCTAAAATTCATCTGTTCTCTATGGAAACTCATTGGAGAAATATGGTTTAAGCAATAACCGCAAATGCCTTTCTGGAGCTATGTTCCGCACTTTATTTATAAAACTGATCGTATCTTCTTCGCTCATATTGAACAGATACATCAAAACAAGAACAGAAACCGCCGCACTCCGATTGTATCCTTCAACACAATGAAGATATATTCTTTTTCCAGAGTTTAACAAATCAATACAAGTTTTGGTTGCAGTACGTATATTGTCTCTTGATAATGAATCTGGTTGTTGAAAAGATATAGGAAAACGCAAAAATAACACGCGGTCATCCACCAATGTAGGAACTTGTTCCTTGGGAGCAACACATACTACCACATCTATATTTTGATGACATAACAATGGTATATCATAATCTTTTGAACCTAAAAAGAAATTGGGATAGATTTCGTGGTAATCATAGTTCATTATTTTTTACGATATTTTATTATATTGAGAACTCCTTTTTTAAAGTTTGTACGGAATGTAGTTTTTATTTTATTATTTTTACAGACTTTTTCACCAAACCAGAACTTTATCCAAGTGAAATCGTTTCCGAATTCATTGCTATTCTTACCAATGTATATGATTACTCCTATGATAATCACAACAAATGATAATATTTGAAGTATCAATTGAACGAGTTCGATATTTTTGATGATGACTGTTTGTTTTGGTTCTTTATCTTCTTTTGTTTTTCTCCAAACTTTTTCTGCTTCCAAATAAAAAACAGCAATCATAATCAATATAAACATAATCAACATGTTGTGGTCGCATCTTGTCACGAGGACGAATATCATATATAGACCAATAGTTAACACAAATACATAATAAGGTGGAATGGGATTCGAACGAATAAAATAAACAATAATAAAAAAGATAGATAATACGATAAGAATATGTTTCATATACATATTTTTTTTCATTATTTTTTGTGCAGGACAAGAGAAATCTTTTGCTTTGTTGAATAAAAAATTTAATGGAACAAGAAAGTATAGTAATAGTATGGTTTCTACGATTGTATTCATCTTATAATTACTTTTGAAAATAGTATATAAAAATAAGATATATCATTATATAATAATGGACAAATGTCATTGTTGCAGAAAAAAAATTAACATCATGTCGTTTACCTGTCCTTTTTGTCATAATAAACATTGTATCTATCATCAATTACCAGAGAATCATTCGTGTGACATAAGAAGTTCGGATGTATATGAAAAGTATAAAACAAATGTCAAAGAAGACACAAACACTTATCGTGTGAATAAACATTGGACGGATAATAATGGTCATGTAGGAGCATAAAAAATTTGAAATGTCATTAACCATAACAAAACAATAAATAAACACAAAAGCAAATGTTTTTCTGGAACAAGTGTCATATGACAACAAATAGTAGCAGGAATATAAAATGTAAATCAATGTCCAATAAACCTATTTTTGAAGCATATTTTCATTTTCGTCATCAAAAGTTGAGAAGAATATCATTGGAAGAAGTGCGTGACGCATATGAATCTTTTGAAGATTTGAAAGTAAAAGATAAAGATGATTATTATAATTCTGTTGGATTAGATGGTAAAATGGTAAGAGAATATTTAATTGTCGTGGAAAATTTGGAAAAAAGTTTCAAGAAAATATATTGAATCTTTATTATTCTTTGCCAATACTATTTTGGAACACTTTATTTTTCTTTTTGCAAATTAGATTTTCAATTTCATGTATCCAATAGATAGACGAAAAATAGCACAGCAAATTTATGAATGTTTGCAAAGTCTGAGAAAAACATCGAAACTTATGCATACAAGTCATTCTACAATATCAAGGTGGTTGAAAAATCCATTACAAAAACCAAGAAAAAAGACACAACTATCAAAATCAGACAAGATAGTCTCATTATTGCGTTCTATTCTTTTGTCTCAATCGTTCATATCTATTAACAATATTCAAGAGACTCTTAAAACTACCCTTGAATTAAATGTTTCCATACATCTTTGACAAGAGTAGAAGGAATTCCAAAGATAACACAACACGTGGGGAAAATAATAAAAAAATATTCGTAAGAGCCCAAAGAAGTTGTCATCGGACAATACGATGGGGTTAATTCTTATGATGAGTGTCGGTGTATCTTTCCGATATGGATGGAGCGGAAGAAAAGGGAGATACTTTACAACCGACATATATTCTGAGCTAAAGCGTTTTCTGTTCTGTTTAGGGGTGTTCCAGAATTCGCTTGGCGAGGTATATTTACAAACACTATGAAATAAATTGAAATGAAAATATGAATAAATATGTGAAATATTACAGGAATAACTGACTTTTTTCAGACAATTCTTGATATATATTATGTGAAAAATCTGAATCTCTTTTCAAAGGAGATAATCTATATACATTATCTTGACATTGAAAAACTCCGAATATCCAATTTTCATAATGGAGACTTTTTCTTTTCCCAAATCTCAAATGATGTTCGATGTTAGAAGAATATACATATATCTTTTCAGGATACCCTATATTTTGACTTTTCCAATACCAAGTTATCGTTTGAAGTTCTTCATTATCAAAGAGTATATTCATTATATCATAATTCCCACAACCTATATATTTCAAACTGTTTAAGAAACTACCTGATACTTGTGCATTTTCAACAATATTTAATCTTTTTATGGGAGATTGTAATATCAAACTCCATTTAATACTATTATTAAACATTCTATTTTATTTGTATATTTTTATTTGTGATATTTTCACAAGGATGATGAAACCAAATTGTTTTCAATTTAGGAAGTTCATTGAGGATGGACGGGATTTCATGAAAATCATTACTATATAACCAAATTTCTTCTAGAGATTTCATATATCTTGCTTCGTCGGGAATATTGCTCAAACAGTTTTGATGCACACTTAATTTTTGACAATTCACCAAATGTTTCCACACTTCAGGACTGATATGTCTCAACTTGTTTCGGAACAACGATATAACAATCAATGAAGGACAACAATTCTCAAAATATTGAGGTAGAGTAGTTAGTTGATTTTGATGTAAGGATAATCTTTGAATGTTTTGTAAATTTGAGAATGTTTCTGGGAGAGATTCAAGTTTGTTAAAATGTAAGGATAACCATTTTAAATTTGACAAGTTACCAAAACTTTTGGGTAAAACCTGTATTTGATTGTTGTGTAAAGAGAGTTTCGAGAGTTTTTTGAGGTTTCCGATACTTTCAGGAATATTTTGTATATCGTTTTCATGACAAAACAAAGTTTCAAGATTTGTGAGTAATCCTATATCTTTTGGTAATTTCGTCAAGGAGCAACCATTTATGTCTAGTTTTTTCAAAAAGTTAAACTTTCCGATTCCATTAATAGATATGAGTTTTGTGTTATTCTCCATATACAGATTTACAAGTTTAAGTGGTAGATATGGTAAAGTAATAAAAGCATTTGAGTTCAACCAAAGCGTGTCAATATTTTCCAAGTTTTCTATATGAGGACTGAAAAAAGTCAAATCATTATTGCACAACCATAACACTCTTAAAGACTTTGCTTGAAAAATTATATTAGGAAGTTCTTCAATTCCACAATTATTAAAAAACAGTTCCGTAATACCTTTTTCAGTAGAACGAAATCTTTTAAAGGTTTTCATTTTTTTCCTTGATGCGAATTCCATACTAGACACAATAGATGATGATGTTGAAGACGATTCTTTATAATATCTGAAATATTTATCCGAAGATGGTGGAAAAAGTGTGTCTTTAGCTAAACCAAAACTAAAACAGTTCAAAAATAAAAATTTCATTCGTCTATATTTGTCAAATATTATTTTCATTAAGTTTATTATGCATTCAATATTAAAAAGGTCATACACAACAAAGATAAACTGCTCACTAAATAACGATCGTCATAATATTATTCATGTCGTCAAGTCTAAAATCCCAGAACAGATAAAAAATAAAATTAGGATTGCAGAAGTATCCATGGGACGTAGCGCAGTTTCAGGAATGTTTTTAGGAACCTTTACGATCAATACAACAGGGAAATCATTTTATACACAATTCATAGACTATGAACCATCTATCATCGCAATGGTTGCAGCAATAACTTTAGGGACATGGTATAACAATAAAAATGGTATATCTAAAGATAAACTTTGGAAAAACGAACTAGAAACATATAGAATGGGTATGGTATTTATGGTGTTAATTTTTGGTCTTGAATACATTGTTCTCAGCCATAAAATCGATACTATCTCGCTCTTGTTTAGTGACAAAATTGGGAATTAAGTCCAAGAGACGCATAAACATAATTGCACCAATAACTTCATGAGCACCATTCAAGAAACGATATGTGTTTACAAAGTATGTTTTACCATTCCACATCATAAAGAATTGTAATTCATTGCCTGAAAGCGTCTTATCCCACACGTGATTAAAAAAATCACTGACTTCTTTAGGTAAAAAAGGGTCTCCTTGATTGTTCGGTAAGAATTCCGTATTCGGTATATGAATATCTTTTAGATTAACCAGAATGTAATTTTTATTCTTGCCGACGATCAACACGTTCCATTTTTCTACATGATTCGTTGGTGGATATAAATCAACCAACTCTCTACCGATCATTACGGGTAAAGTAGTGATATTATATTTATCACCGATATCGACCAACTTTCTTCCCATATCATACTGTTTTTGTAGTAATCTTCTTCTTTTGGAATCTTTATTTGTTATACCAAAACAGCTGCACGTTAATAAATTTAGTTTCTCTGCGAGGGAGAATAAACTCATTCTATTTAATTTATACACATTTAAAATATATATAAATAATACGCTTATAGTAAATCTAAAAATGAAATGGTCTTATTTAATTCATCTTTCTTATGTGACATTAATTCTTTTTCTATATCTTTGATCATTGATTTTTTCCATTTTATTCAAATAAATTCTGGTCATCAATGATTTATTGAATTTATTTTATAAATCAAAAAAAACTATTTAAAGATTTTTCTATTATCGCATATACAAATGGGTTATGCTATTGGAATAGATGCGGGGACGACTAACTTTTGCTTGAGTGTTTTTAGAAACAATCGTTCAGAAATCATTCCAAATGATCAAGGTAATAGAACCACACCTTCTTATGTCGCATTTACAGATACCGAGCGTTTGATTGGAGACGCAGCGAAAAATCAAGCGACAGCAAATCCAAAAAATACAGTTTATGATGCCAAACGACTTATTGGTCGTAAATTTAGTGATAAAATAGTTCAAGATGATGTAAAACTTTGGCCTTTTGAAGTGAAAGGAGATAAAAATGATAAACCCCTTATTGTAGTGGATAGTATGGGTGCTAAAGAAGAATTGCAAGCTGAACAAATAACTGCAATGTTGCTTGAAAGAATGAAAGAAACTGCAGAAGAATATTTAGGTGAGAAAGTAACCCAAGCAGTGATTACAGTTCCTGCGTATTTCAATGATAGTCAAAGACAAGCAACAAAAGACGCAGGAAGTATTGCAGGATTGGAGGTGTTACGTATCATCAATGAACCAACAGCAGCTGCTGTTGCGTATGGTCTTGATCAAGGAAAAGATGTGGATCAAAATATATTGATATTTGATTTTGGGGGTAAACCACAAGTCCTGCTCCCATAAAACCCAGAGAATTGCGAGAAGTTCCTTAGAGCCATTTCTACCACAGCATGGTTGGAGACAACGAGTGCGAAGGTTTTAAGAAAGAAATGGATTGGATAACTTGCAGCCGAGTTTGTGAGAAATCACAAAAAGGTTCAACGACTAGAGAGAGTAATCTAAGGATGATTTATCTATGATGAAATCTCCACGAGCACTGGGATGTAAAATAATTTAAAAGTTTGAATATATAATTTTAATATGACCATTGCTGAAAAAGTGCTTTCCTCTATAGTAAAAATAATAGATAGGAATTCAGAAGAACCAATAACATATAATGAACTAAAGGTGATAAAATCTACAAATAAATTCTCAAGTGATAAAAACCCAATTTGGAGATTAGTTCTTGATGGAAAGGAACTCACCAAAAATACGAAATTTGTTATACAATATAAATGTTTATTATGTGATAAACTCTGCAAAGTTGGAACAACCCAATTTTTTAGAAAAATAAACTCAAACAGAATAAATGGTTGTTTTAGTTGTCATAATTTATGCGATATGAAAAGAACAAAGCAAAGTATGACATTACATAATACATTAACAATGGGTGATAATATAATAAAACCTATCAAATCCAAAAATCAAACATTTGAAGAAAAATTACGTAATTCATTATCATTGTTTTCAAAACTAACCGAACAAAAGAAACAAGCATACTACGAAAAACATCTAACAACGCAAGAGTTCAAAGAGATTATTAAACCAAACTTGATATCATTTAGAAATGGTGGAATCAAAGGAGATTATTTAGATAGATTGGAGTATATACCTATATTTCAATGTCAAAATCAAATGAAGTTCACAAGTATCTTTTATGATTCAGTCGATGATACTTTGTTGAAAGCAGACCAACCTATATTGAAATGTCAAGTTTGTGATATACATTTTCGTAGTAAAAGTCTTGAAAATCATAAAGGTAGTTTGAAAATAATGTGTAAGAGTTGTAAGTTATGTAATAAATCTTTCAAGAAACACAAAATAAAAAATATGATAGGACATGATATTATATATCAATCCAAACAAGAATTGGATTTTATTCATTGGTGTAATCATCATAACATTATTGTGGAGAATGGTCCACTAATAGAATACAGATTTCACAATGGAAAACATATATATCATGTGGATTTTGTATTGCCTGATAAGAACATTATTATAGAAATTAAAGATAATCATATATGGCATAAAAAACAAATAGAGAGTGGTAAATGGAAAGCAAAAATATCAGCAATGAAAGAGCATTTAAAATGTAATGGAGGAAAATATGAAGCATATTATATGATATTTCCTCGTAATAAACAATATATATTAAAAAAACTATTAAATTATTTTACATAAGACATAGTCTGAACTACTTTGAAAGAAGTAGAAGATTGGGTTAAAATCCTAATCGATAACAAGTCAAGGGGACATTCGATGTATCACTGTTGGAAATATCACAAGGTTTGGTAGAAGTACGTGCAACTGCAGGAAATACACATTTAGGTGGTGAGGATATTGATAATCGTCTAGTGGAACATTTTGTGAATGAAATCAAACGTAAATATAAAAAAGATATCACGACGAATGCACGAGCATTGAAACGTCTAAAGACTTCATGTGAAAGAGTAAAACGTTCTTTATCATCTACCACAACTGCTTCGGTAGAAATAGATAGTCTATTCGAGGGTATTGATTTTGCTTCTTCCATAACAAGAGCGAGATTTGAGGAATTATGCGGTGATATTTTCCGTCAAACTTTAGACAGTGTCGAAAAAGTGATAAGAGATGCAAAAATTGATAAATCGCAAATAGACCAATGTGTTTTGGTTGGTGGAAGCAGTCGCATACCGTATATACAAAAAATATTATCAGATTATCTCGGCGGTAAAGAACTGAATAAAAGTGTTAATCCCGATGAGGTGGTTGCTGCAGGTGCTGCAATTCAAGCAGCAATTCTAACGGGACAAGGTGGTGAAGCTACAAAAGATATTTTACTATTAGATGTAGTAAGTTTGAGTTTAGGTATAGAAACTGCAGGTTCCATGATGACAACACTCATTGAACGAAATACAACCATACCAACGCGTAAAAGTCAAGTATTTTCGACTTATGCAGATAACCAACCAGGGGTTTTGATTCAAGTATTCGAAGGGGAACGGAAATTCACAAAAGATAATCATTTACTTGGACAATTTGAACTAACGGGTATTCCACCGATGCCAAGAGGACAGCCACAAATCGAAGTAGCATTCGAAGTAGATGCAAATGGTATTCTGAATGTAAGCGCGGTAGAAAAATCAACGAATAACAAGAAAAACATCACGATTACAAATGATAAAGGTAGGTTGTCTAAAGAAGATATAGAAGAAATGGTAAAAAACGCAGAAAAATTCCGTGAAGAAGATAAGAAAAACGCAGAACGTGTAGAAGCAAAAAACAGTCTCGAAAATTATGTATACAACATCAAAAATACTTTATCGAATAATAAAGTAGGAGAAAATAAAGAAATAAGCGAAATCATTGAAAACACAATAAAATGGTTGGATGAAAACCAAATGGCATCCAAAGAAGAATATGAGGATAAACAAAAGGATATTGAAGCTATCATTAATCCCATTATATCCAATCTATATCAAAACATGAATGACCCAAAGCACGGTTTTAATGATATGGCAAACGATACAACAACTCCCGTTGTTGAAGAAGTTGATTAACAAGTCTTTGTTGTCAGATGAAACAAAAAACAAAAAAAGAAAAGGAGTATTTGATTTTTTATTCTTGTTCTTCACGGATGAGACAATGACCTTCTAATAATTTTAATTTTTTAAATTGTGTATCATCGAATAGTTTATCCCATTCGATGATATATTCTTGCGATTCGTAATATTTGATTCGTTTATTTGCTTGATTTGGAAAAATACTAAACTTGTCAATGATATCAATCACAATAGGCGTATGTTTTCTGTCTTTTTCTTTTTCTCGTAGAATTCTCCCAACAGATTGAATAACATCACTTTTAGGAGAAGCAAGGATAAGCGTATCTAATTTGGGAATGTCCAAACCTTCAGAACTAAATGCAAATGTAGCCAGGAGTACTTGGCATTTTTCGTTTGCTTTTAATTCTTCTTGTTTTAAGCCACCATAGTAAAATCCACTATCCATATTCAAAGAATCCAAAATACTTTTCAAAGATTCTAAATGTCCTCTTCTATCAGATAAGATTAGAACTTTTCTTTCAGGTTCGATAGATAAAACATGTTTCAAGCATTCGATGATGAAATTTACTCTTAAAGGAAATTCACAAATATTATTAATCATTTTTGAAATATTTGGTTTTTTATTGAATAGAAGATGTTCTCTGGAATATAAGTGAGAACTATCAAAGAATTCTTTCATATAAACTTTTATCGTATCTTTTCTTTTTTCACCCTTGTATACAATATCCCCAATATGCCATTTGAATACTTTGGATAAACCATCTTTTCTTTGAATGGTTGCAGATAATCCTAGGGAGAATCTAACATTGATTTTCTTATAAAATCTTGAGAATACTTCAGCACCTGTTCTATGTATTTCATCAACAACGATGAATCCTATATCACCGAATAATCTATTTGCGTCATAGTCTTTCATACTCAAACTTTGAAGACTTCCAATGATAATATCTTTATTTTCGATATCACATTTTGCTGCTTTGAAAATTCCAACTCTTGCGTCTGGTAAAAACTGTGATATACGTTCTTTCCATTGATCCAACAGAAAATCTTTATGAACAATAATCAAAGTTTTTAATGAAATTTGTGATATGATATACAACGCACATACCGTTTTTCCACCTGCACATACCAGATTGATGATGCCACCTCGTTTGACAGGGTCTTGAATAGAATTCAAAAATGCTTGAACTGGTGCTTGTTGTTCTTCTCTCAATGAACCATTGAACTTAAGAGTTATCATCTGTCCTTTACTCAATTTATCCTCTGCAGGAACACCAAACTTTTGAAGACCATAATATTTTGGAATATAAATTTTCTTATGGCTTTCTTGATATACCGAAAACGTTTTTTGTGATTGTTCATCACCACCCATTTGCATCGTCGAAAAGACCTTGACTGTTAATTTTTCTCTCAATTTCATCAATTCATGTTCGGATAAAGATGCTTTAAGAATTCCATAGCCACGATAAGATACAGATGTTGTCATGATAGATATCAATTTATTCAAGATATATATATTTAATATTATATGTTTTCGTTTTTTTATATACATATAATAAATAATAAGGATGTTGGATTCGATTCAAGATGTCATGTTATTCATAACAAAGATTGTTTTGTTAATTTATGTTATTTGTGTCATGTTTTTTAATCCTGTACATTTTATGTGGATAGATACAATACCAATCAAAATTGCATTGGCATCCATTGTTATAGGGGTTTTGTGGATAGATACAACTTTAGCAATACTTTTAGCAATATGTTTTATGCTTACCATATTAAAAGTTCAATCTTATGAAATAGGACAACAAAAAGAAGAAAGACCAAAACAATTAACACCTACAAGAGAAGAAGTGAATACGAAAGATGTTCATGAATATATAGAGTCTAAATCTAAACGTGTAGAGAATACAGACCCTGAATTAGCAAAAAAAGCATTAGAAAAGTATGAAATAGAAAAATATATGGCAAAAGCATCTGAGGATGGGATTTTATTAGAAAATAAAGATAAATATCTCAATCCATTAGGTCTTCAAATGAATATTCAAGGTATAGAAGAATCTATCGTTGGATATAATTACCATTAAACTTTGTATTGAATTCTTGCTTGAATACGAATACGAACCCGAGTATATCCTGGTTGAGAAGCAACGGTCAAGATTTTTCCACCAGGCAGAACACAGTCCGTTGTAGGATTTTGTGTGTCAAGTTTGCATTGAATAATTTCTACTTGTTGTCCGCAACCACAAGTTGTCGTAATAACTACATCTTCTTCCTTACTACATTCATCAACTTGATTACCAACAACTTTATATCTAAAAGTATCTGTCCCACAGAAATCTTTCAAAGGCGTATAAGTAAATTCCCCATTGGTTCCCATGACAACACTTCCGTAGGTTGGCGGTGTTACTACTTGCGCACTTTTATAATTTTTATCATTGGACAAAACTCCTTTATCTTTTGCAACAATCAATACTTTATTGAATGCATTCACATAATAGTCGCTTTTTGTGTCAGGAGTATTGGTTGCGTCACAGTTCAAAGGATCACAACCACATACTTTGAAATTGTCACTGTTACCACTTTCAATACAGAATACACCAATTGCTGATGAAGGACAAACACCATTCAAGCACTTTGTATATCCATAACAATTGTTGTTTTTACCTTCTGCACAATTGCCAACATAACTACAAACAACACTCCAAGAAGGATTGTTAAAAGGACAGTTTGCACCTTTGTTGAAACCATCCTTATCAACTACACATTGTTTTTCATGACCACCTTTATTAATGTCGTTTCCATCACAAGACGCAGATTGACATTTACCAGTCGAAGGACAACATTTTCCAATACAGTTTTCAGTGGTAGCACAAGAACATTGTGAATTTTCAGGTGGATAATATCCATTTTCACCTACATAATTTTTACAGGTTTGTCCATACACGAAACAGACCAGACATGAAAGCATGAAGATGAAACGAATCATTTTGTATTTTTTTTGGGATGGTGGGGATATAATTCTGTTTTTCTGTTTTCTACGAAACTTGTGAAAAAAATAAATTTATATATGTTTCAAATTTTTTCTCAAAAAACTCTATTTGAAGGAGCGGGAGGATAAGGATTATTATATACTGGTTGTTGTGTATATACAGGTGCTACAGATGTAGTTGTTGTTGTTGTTGGTGGAATATAATTTGTTAATCTACCAGTCAAAGCATATTGTTGTCTCATCAAGTATAAAGCAACACCAATGATGAATACAGCAAAGAACATAGTATAAAGACTGATATAACCTATGACTTTGAATTCCCATTCATCTTCGAAATAAGAACGTTTTCTTTGTGTATAAAATAAAACAAATAGTGAATATGCAATGAGATATAAACATACTATGATAGTAAATAGCGGAGGACTAAGTCTATATATATATACAAATACCACGATGGTTATTGCGCCAACGAATAGTATAAACATCAATAAAAACATTTCACGTAAACCTGTACTTTTTTGTTGTGTGATTCTTGTCATAGAACCATTGTCAGTTGTTGTGTTTGTATTAGCCGGATCATCCATTCTTACGATTACCGTATTTCCAGACATTTTGTCTATGTTTATGTATATAAAGAAATTTACTTACATTGACCTGAATTCTTATCTTTGTTCATGGATGAGAAATGATATTTTTCCCAATCACTATGAGTTCTATAAGCATTAGAAGAAATATATAATAAGATGATTAAAATATACACTACTACGATAGTCGCAACGATAATATAAAAGGTCGTTAATGTAAGAGAACCTGCAAGTTGAGCGGAAGTTAAAGCAATCAAGATAATGAAAACAAAAACAGAAAATAAAAACAAATTCATTAAGAATTTGGTTTTGCTTTTTTCATATCGATAACCCATTGATTTTTGTTTGCTAATAAAAATCTTATTTTTCAAATTATTTTTGAGATTTCCCATTCTATTTGTTTCCGTTGCTAATTCACCTTGTACATATTTATTTGTATTATATATTTCATTATAATCCACCAATCTATGTGATAAATCGATATATTTATCGATACGTGATTGTGCACTGGATGCAATTAAATTTTGAAAACTTGAATTTTCAGCAACCCCAGTATTAGCTATCGTCTGTAAAGCTGCTTGTTGTTGTGTGCTTGATGAGGAACTTGCAGGTGTTATGTTTTGGATATTTTGTAAAAGGTCTTGAAGTGCTGGGAGATAATTTGAAACAGACATGTTTATATATATTTATATAACCAGAGAGAAAAAGAAAAAAGTTGGATTTAATTTTGAAGTTGCATAATAACACTCGCTAAACTATAAACTGATATTCCTAATAAAACAACGGCACAAATGATATTCACATACATGAATTTATTCAAATACAATAAAACGATTAAACCAATAATAACACTGACTAAAACTGCAACTACCACATAAAATATAATCTTTGTGGTTTGTGTTTCTTGATAATTTGTTGCTTCATTATAATTATAGTTTCCTAAATTACTTTGCATAATCTGTGCAATGTTTTTAGTTTCATTTAATTTATTACTATTCATTACATTATTGGATGCTAAAGTTCTTACTTGATTATAATAAGAAGATAAAGTCGATTTACCATTCGCATCTAAACTATCTAATACATTTTCATTATCTAATTGTCGTAAAATTGCATCCATAATATTAACCAAACCAAATTTGATGGTTTCTAAATATACGTTATCAACGCTTGTTTGTTGTTTGAATACTTCTATGCTATTCGCACTTGAATATATAATTAAAAAGAGGGAGGCGATGGTATTATATACAAACATATATGCGGCTAATACATAAATACGACGACATTTGAAATCATTACATTGTTCTCTATTCACGAGAACAGATGTAAAATACAAAACAGGATAGAAATGCTCGAAAAGTCTTTCTATCATCCAAGTTTTAAACACAACTACATCAAAACTTTGATATAAAGGATACATTCTCTGTCCAAAAGAAAACATTTCATTCGGTAAGGTAAGCATTTGATCCTTAAAGGTCGTCAAGTCTGTCAAATCAATTTTGTTTTTGCCATAATCCAACAAACTTAATACTTGATTTTTAAGAAACAAACTGTTTGCACTATCGGCACGGTTATATTCCTGACCATATTGACCAGCAATGACAGGTAACAAAGATACTTCAAAACATATATCAATCAACACTTTGGAAAATCGATTAGGATCTTTAACATATTCATTGATGTTTGTATCAATAACATAAGAAGATATACAAACCTCCACAAATCGTTTCACTTTTACCATATCCCATTCTGCTGATGTTGTCTTGGATAAGAATGGTTTTAGTCTTACATGGTCTAAAAAGTTTGGTAAATCAAAGAGGTTTTTTAAACTTGGTTGTTTCGAAATATCATAATAATATTTTGATATACTCATTATTATTTATTTATTGTAATAAAAAATATTCAAACACAGCACCGATAAACAATATATTCACCTGCAGATGGACTATCTCTTGTTATTTTTACCAAATTACCAGGTTTTACACCAAAATAACGTGCAACAGGATCTGTTTTTAATATAATCGGAAATTGCAATTTACTTTTGATATTGTATCTTTCAACCAATTCAGATATAGTTTTTTCGTCTGTGATAACTTCATGTTTTGGCACCAAAACATGTTTGGTAATGTTGAATAATGTTTCATCTAAATCAAAGTATTGAATATTGATTTGTGTTTCGTTCTTTTTTTCGAATTCAGATATAGATTTGATATTATTTGTAGTGAGTTTATCCGTCACAATCAAAATATATTGTTCAAACTCTGCGGTTTCTATATAAGATTTGAAATCCGCCATTTTGAATTTGAGCAAATAATATATGATCCTTAATCTTTTGCCTACATCAATTGTAAAGATTGCGTTATTTGTTGCCAATGCACTTATTTCGTTTTTCCCAAATCCTTTCAAGTATTCCATTTCTTGTGCCTCTAATTCTTTTCTATCTTCCAACATCTCTAATAAAACTTTGAAACTTTGAACAACTTTTTGTTTGATGTTCGTTGTCATGTTTATAATTTATAAATATAACAAATCTTTAATTACTTTTTCAAATTTTTAATCATACTCATCTGGTTCATTGTATTCAATGATAGAACTCCTTAATCTATATCCTTTCCATCCTACCAATTTATTTGCTTTTATATTCTTTCCGTATTGTTTTTCGATATAACTTGCGAAATCGCTTTTACGCATACTTCTATCCAAACAACCCTCTTCTTTCAACCAATTCTTAAAGTCATTGAATGCTTCTCCTAATTGAAGGAATCCTGTTTCATCCTTGACGACACTATTGTCCAAAAAGTCTGCGACGATATCACTTCGTCGTTGATATTCACGTGTGCATTCCAATACTTCTTCTGGTTCTTTCACTTTACATGTAACATTTTTCTTATAGTACTCTATCAACAATGACATAAAAATCTCTTTCCAATCTTCAAAACGAGAAGAGAGTGTTGTATCTATAGGATATTCATTTTTCTTATTAGGATCTGGATTTTCACAAAATCTACTTTCATATTTAACAACCCTTATTCTCCTCCATGTCCCTCCATCATCACTTGGCACAACAGGTAAGTGATTACAAGTCAAAATCATTTTGAATTGTGGTTTGAATTCACAACCTTCACGATATAATCCTCTAGCATATAGTTTATCTCCACCTGTCATCTCTTTCATCAATCCAATATTCAGTCTTTCATTCTCACCTGGTTCTTGCAAACATGCAAAACGCTTACTTTTTGCTCTTGCTAATTCTGGTGAAGCAGAGTTTGATGATGTTCTTTTTTGTGTCAAAAGAGCGATTGGCAATTGACAACAATACTCTCCAAACGCTTTTTGAAATAGGTCTATACATCTGCTCTTCCCATTAGACCCGCTTCCTGTCCATACGTGAAACCTTTCTTCACGCACATCTCCATGTAAAAATGATGCCAACAATCTCAATACATAATCTCTCACTCGTTCTATCGGTAATACTTGTGACAAGAATTTGTGAATGTCTTGAAGACAAGGATGATTTTCGTCAAAAGGAATATAATTTATGCCCGTAGTCATACTGATATAATCTTCTGGACGACCTTCTCTAAATTCCATTGCGTCCAAATCATAAACACCATTCTCAAACCCAATAAGGTGTTTGTTACTATCCAGTTTTTCATCAAACTTTTCGATGTTGAACAACATTGCGCATTCCGTCAAAACACTCGATTGAAAAGCCGCTTTTTTGAGTTTTATAACAACACTATTCAAGGATTTTACCATTTCATCCAAAGTGTCTTTGTCTTGACAATTCTCTTCATTTGCTTTCATGTTGAAAAATGTAATCGCTTTACGGAATTCATTAGATATATCCGTAGGCATCAACTTTTTTAATGCCAATCCTTCGTCTGTCAGATGCCATTTATGATTGTAAAACATAAACCATAATTTATTTCTGGAATCATATGCGAATAGATGATTATATTTTTTCTCAATCACACGTGCGACATCATATTCTGTTCCAGAACGTGCTTGTCGCACTAAATCACGTAGATTCGAATCGATGAGTTTGTTATACATTTCCAGGTTGTCTTGTTTTGCCCACAGATGCAACGTACCCATACCCAAACAAGCTCCGTCTTGTCGCATATAGTTCCATATTTTATCGCATTCACCTTCTTTGAACTTTGTGCTTTTTTTACTATACTGTATCCAGTCATCTAAGAGACGATAATCAATATTTCTCAAACACCAACCAACCCTTATCCAATCATTATAGTTATCAGCACGTTCTATGCTCAACAGATTTACCAATGACGATGCCTGTTGATAATCTTCGTTTGTGTTTTTTTTTGTATTTTGAGTTTTTGTAAGAATACTGTTTTTGAAATGAGTTCTCATTTTTGCTTCTTTGATTTTGTCTTCGTATTTTGTAATATCGATTTGTTTTTCAAATTTTATTTCCGTTCTTTTAAACTTATTTCTTATACTTAAAAGTTCGACATATTCTGTGGTATCTAATATATCTGATTCTTCTTTTGTGATTGTACCTGATTCAACATCAAAACCATATATTTGTGTAATAGTATATGGGGCACAATGAGGTTTTTTACTACCCAGCATTTGCCAGTTATTTGTCTCTAAAACTGCTTCATCGATAATATCTTTGATATCATTTTTTGTCTGTAGGTGTTGTAATTTTTCTTTGAGAATTATCAACATTTTCTCTCGCAACATATATTGAAACACTGGTGGAGTGACGATATTTGGTATCATGATATGTAATCCATCCTTTACCAATTTGCGATCCATAACAGGATTCGGTTTTTCTAATACATATATTTTGATATTTGGTTCAGTTGGACTAATATACTCTGATAATTGTTCTGCATAGGATTTCACGATTTCATATATATCTTGTTCTGTATATCGTCTCCTTGGAGGAACAGATTGATTTTCTTCTTCTTCTGTTGGAAAAAAGCGAAAATCCAAATCTATTACAATGGGACCTATATCCGTATGTTTCTCAGTAAGATATAAATCTTCATTTTTAGAAAGTGCATTTTTGTATAATTTGAAAAATTCAGAAGTGTCTTCTGGTGGTATATAAAATGAACCTACAGGTTGAAGTATGCTCGTATGCGTATATGCACCTCCTTTACCGACCCTGTGTCCTTCCAAAAAATCATACAAAGGAACACTTTTCTTGTTGCGAGAATCCATTATTATTTATTGTGAATTTATTTTTAAATTCTTTTACATAATCAATTTAAAGACACTATTTCAGTGTATATATTGATTATTCAATTTTTATTTTTCAGCACTATTCAGTGTTCTTACATAACATCTAAAAATAAAATTTGAATCAAGAAAGGCGCAAGAACAAAAAAACAAAATGTCAAAACTTCAAGACAACTTGAGACAGATTTGGTGTATCATAGATATGATGGATCAAAAAACAAAACGATGATGAATATGTTGAATATATCGGATTTATGTTGAACAGATTAAAACGAGTAATGCCAATAAATGACCTATTACCATTTCAAAAAGAATATCAAAACTTGTCTCATAGTTGTATGCGTAAACAAACATTAAGCAACATAAAAAACCTTATTGAAAACAAAATAGGCAAGAGAAAATATTCTTCTATATAATAAAACAAAATGACTGATGAAGAGTGTATTTTACAACATATTATGGAAGCAGACTTGAATACTTGTCTTGTCAATTCTTCTGTAAAGGCAGGTGGTGGTCAATTGAGTGAATTGTTTTTTAATTGTATCATGAAACAAGCAAACACTTGCCAACCACAACAAACAAGTTTTAGAGATCTACCTCAAAATATAATTTTTGAAATAGGAGAAAAATTAGATGGCGAAGGGAGACGAAATATGGTCTTCCTAAATAAACTTATCATGGAAACGTTCAATGTAGAACAAGTCAGAGATGAGAACAGAGATATGTTTTTAGATATCTTGATAGAACATTTCACAGATTTACATAACAAATATCCATTCTGTAATCTGTTAATCGAATTTAAACATTGGGAACAAGGTAAAATTAGTGTCACAATCGAAACTCGTGAAGATGTAATATTGATTCGTGTTTATGATAAAGGTTTGTCATCTATCCCAAAGGAACTATCCAAAGTGGTAACCTTTGAAAATGAATATGCACCCTTGAATTATAATGAAACAGACAAGTTTAAACAAGTATTAAGAATCTTGATTAAAAATAATTTTATATATACGACTCCTTCGATTGCGAATGCAAATTATTTTGAGTTGTTCAAACAATTCATAAAACAATCCCAAGCAGATAAAGTGTATGATAAGTTTCATTTTTATTATATGAAAGAGTATGACAGATATTATGAAGAAATCGAAATACTCAAAAAACTTGCAAACGAAACACAACATGGGTCTGGATTGAGAAAAAAATATAAAGGACATTCATATAAAATTCGTATAGGTTCTAAAGGTGGTAAATATATTGTTGTAAAAGGTAAAAAAATCTATGTTTGATTTAGTTGACAATATTACAAAAATATCAATATAATAAAATGGTTGATTTCGATAGATTAGAAAGATTGCTCGAAAGAGTTATTCTTGAGATGGGAAATTCAAGAGAACAAGAAAGAAAAGCAAGAGAACAAGAAAGAGAACAAGAAAGAAAAGCAAGAGAACAAGAAAGAGAACAAGAAAGAAAAGCAAGAGAACAAGAAAGAGAACAAGAAAGAAAAGCGAGAGAACTGGAGAGGGAAAATGATAGACGTGAGCATAAGCGGTTAACAAAAGAGACAGATAAAAGGATAGAAAATCTATCCATACAAATAAGTGGATACACATTTGCGGAAGGCAAATCTATAGAAGAAGAAGTTGAAAGAAAAGTTCCAAAATATCTCAAACGAAAATTTGTGAACTACAGTATATTTAAAGTACATGATGATTGGCGTTATTTGCAGAAAAATAAAATAGATGAAGTTAACCATTCAAAGTGCAGGGATGAAAGATCCATTACAGAATTTGATGGATTATATATTATTTCCAATGATAAGGATTATGAAATAGGTTCACAATGCATTCAAAATAAAGCAAACTTAAATTCAAATGTCGTTTCAAAAACTTATAGATTTGTCGTAGTGGAAGCAAAACATACTCTTAATATTAAAAAAGTAAATACAAAGATAAAACAAATAAAAGAGTTTCAGGAATATATAGCAGAATCAATCCATTCGAATGACAGTGTATACACAAAAGAATTCAAAAATAAGGTTCTTTTATATCAATTATCTTTATTTATAAATCAACCTATCTATATCATATTTGCTTCTCCACACATAGAAACGGACTGTGTTCAATATATCAAAAATGAAGCAAACTCATTGATGGATGATGGTATATCACTAGCATATATGACATCTTCTGGTAATAAATATTCTATTTCATTTGCAGATGAAGGTTTCAAAATGTATACGAATGTCAACACAAATTCAATCAGTATCGGTGCAGGTGTCAAAAAGTGATATCATTTACTAGATGATGGTCTATATAAAATGTCTCTATATCTTTGCACATCATCGTCATAACCCATTTTTTCACAAACGATATCGAACTTATGATACAACATTAAAATCAAAAACAACATCGAAAATACACCACAATTAGAATTTTTATATTGTCGTCTCACTCTATTTATTCTATATTCTAAATTGTGATTTTTTTTATGTTCATGTAACTTTAACAGTTCTTGTTGAATCTGTTTCATAAACTTGACAATTTCTTTTGGTGGATTCATTGCAACCGAATCATAATAAAACACACCAAAATTTCTTCTTTTAGGACACAATCCTATATACAACGCTGTCCAATGAGAACCACTTTGATCATGTTTATCCATATTGAAAACGATACCGATACGTTTTGTTCCTTTTGCCCAAGACTCTTTCATATTTAATTTACACATTTCTTGAACGATACATGTGCCTCTTTGAGAATTCATTGCTGCAAAATCAACAGGAAAAACACCTATAAAAGCAAAGGTGTTGTCACTCTCTTCATATTGTTTCATCACATCCAATATATCGTAGGTATTCAACCATTCATTGGGATTTTTATACCATGAATTTGGTTTTCTGGGTCTGAAATTACGTTCCAATTTGGTTTTCGAGTTCTGAACCCAAGGTTGTTCTATCCAACAAACCTCGTTATCACCACATTGGTTTTTCAGTTTCATTTGTAGAGCCTTCCATAATATCGTTTTATTTTTTCTTCCTTCTTGAGGTAAAACAATTTTATCTTGATGTGAATTGTTATAAAGTTGAATCAGAAGCAAGAGTAATTCATAGGATAAACATGATTTTTCTTTGTTTGATATTTTTGGAGAACAATATCTATTTTTTATTTTTGCATCTTCAGGAACGATTGCTTCCATTACATTATAAAACGAGAAAAAATTATCATTACATAGGATTTGGTTGACTTTCAATCAATAATTCAAAACGATGATCATAATTTTGAAAATCATATAAATTACCATAAAAATCAGTGATTGATACACGCAACTTTGTTAATCGACCGATTGGTTGTGTAAAAGATTTGTAATATTGATGTAAATCATACTGTTGATGTGTGCTCAATGTTTTTCCGATAATTGCAAAACTTGCGTTAATTCCTTTTGTTGTATTTTTGTTCAACTCGATAGAGTCTAATTTTAGAATCATATAATTATCTATTTCAAAGTTTTTACGAAACTCACTTTCGATGACATTTACAAAAGCGTCTCCTGTAACTTGAGTTTGACTGATATAATTTGCGATACCAAAACCTATAACTTTGCCGATGGAACCAGATATGAAAGCAATATCTGTTCCATTACTCGTTGGATGTGTAAATGTTTGACCTGTAAAAATCAAACCAAAAGCAGTATTACATCTAATCTTATAATTATCTTTTACCGAATTGTATTCTACTTTGAACCATGTATTTCCTACTGCAGTATTTAAAGCAGACTCGATAGCTGTTGCTAATGTTGTAGTGGTATAATTGCCTATAGAAACTGTTGCAGTGTATGTTGTAGCACCTATAGCAAAATGAATAAGATTATTGTTGTTGTTAATCAAATATGATACAAACGGAAATGCAGATGACAATAGACGAATGCTTTTAACATGTAAAATGTCATCAGCAAATGCTATTTCATATTGATTAGGGTTTGGAAAAAGAGATATATTTCGCTCACGACTATCAATAACAACTCTTTCTAATCTTGTATCCAAATGATGAGGAGTCTTGATAACTGCGTTACTGAAATAAGCATCAGCAGAATTTCTTATGATACGCTCATTCATCCTGTTTAAAAAGTATCTATATTTATAGATTATTTTTTTTACGCAATTATATCGATTTTTAATTTATTTCACTACTATAATAGATAAAATGATGAGTAATCAAAATCCAAAGGATTCATTTTTAAGTGTAGAAAACATGAAAGTATGTCTGAGTGTCTTTCACAAATATATGCTTGATACATATGATTTTGATATATATAAAGATGCTAAAAAGACGAGTAACATACGTAAATTGATATATGATATAATGGTGGATATAAATAATCAATATTATCATTCAAATAACACGTCAATGAAAGATATGAATAATATCACATTGAATTACGCAAGAGATTATTTCAAAGAGAATTACCGTTTGACAAAAGCAAATAAAGTGAATATGAGATCCTTAGATAGAGATCAAGATGCTTATGGACCGAGAATTTTAATCACGGATCAATTGAAACCTACACCAACATTTCGTAAGTCTGTTGACGATGAATATAAATCCGTCGAAGACGCAAGACGTCAAGAAGTAGAAAAAAGAACACCACAGACTTTTGAAGAAATTGCTGGAAAATCTATTAATGATACTGCTTTTGATCCTGATGAATTTATGAAAAGAGTAAATGAGTTGGAACAAAAAAGAGATTTGCCTCCTATACAAGATTTATCAGAGATATCACAAACAAGGTTTCAACAAGATATTCAACAACCAAATGCTCTCGAAAATATGGATCCTAAAGCGTTTTATCAAATGACGCAAAATGTAAATTCTCAAGACTCTGCGAATGCAGATGTATCTCAAACGATAACTCTACGACAAGAATTGGTGCCACCACCTTCTGCAAAAACCATGTTGATTTCCAAATATCTATCTGTAAATGGGTTTGATAGAAATTGGTTGGTTGATAAAAATAGATTCAACTTTCGTGTAGATTTTTCGTATGGAACAAACAGTATGCAAGAACGTTATAGAAATATCAAAAGTATTCAAGTATCTCGTGTCATTATTCCAATGGAAATCGATGAAGTCCAAAGTATCACGAACATACCAAAATCTTTCTATAATTATGGTTTCAGTTTCAGTTTTCCATATATTATGTTGAATATATCTGAGTTTGGCGATATTTATGATGGAACCAATGACGCAGTAAGAAGATGTTTCAGTAAATTGATTTTCGATAAATGTTACAAAGCGCCTAATGGTCGTGGATATCTGATTTTACAACCCATGCAGTCAGAAAAGAAAATATTCTATCCAGCTCCGTTATCATCCCTATCGAAATTATCTATTTCTTTAACAAGACCTAATGGACAGTTGTTTAATCATAGTAAGGATGAATATCGTATTTTCAAGATAGAACACGATATGATAAATCGTCATTTATTAAAAGTTGTTACAGATAAGTATTTTGATAAAAATGAATTTTATAAAGGCGATACTATCCTTATGAAAAATTTTGAACTCAAACAAATACCGATTCAAGTGACCAATGCCAACAATTGGATGACAATACGCAATACCATTACAAATAGTAACAGTATGATAACCATACCATCAGGAAGTTATAACAATCCACAAGACATCGCAGTTGCCCTCACATCAGCGAGTTCAAATCAATTCAACACAATTTATAATGAACAAAACAGAGGGTTTACATTTACATTCGTGCAACCTCATGAAATAGGTTGGAGTTCAAATAGTCCTCTATGGTCTGTTTTAGGTTTTACCAATAGCAATTCTTTAGGGTCAGTCATTACAAGTTCTCAACCAATAAATGTTTTGAAAGACACATATATCCGTGATTTGAATGGATTTATCAACAAAAATGAAGGTCATGAGATATTAGAAATGGGACAACCAAATGATACTGGGTTTTACAGAAACTTCTATATTCATGCACCTGGTGAATTTGATATCAACTGTGGCAAATATATACCAGATTCAAATCTTATAGGAGATTTAAATATTTATAATAATAATATAGATTGGAACAGTCAATCCAATATGAATGGAGATGTATTAAATACTTCTCTTCAATGTATCTTATCTTTTAGTTTAGAACAGGTCATTGCAGACCCAGGTTCCATCGAATTGAACATCGAATAAAAAATATGAATAGAATAGCATTGATTTTCACCCATAACCCAATAAAATTTACATACAATTTATATAAATGAATACATTAAAATCGTTGATTACCAATATCTTGATTCAAAACAAACTAAAAAAAGCAGACGTGGAAACTATTCCTTATTTTGGGATGGATGGCAAAGAAACGATTGGACGTATCGTCAATATTATAGATGGAGATACGATAGTTGTCGTATTTTCATTCAAAACAGAATTATATAAATTCAAAATTCGTATGGCAGGAATCAATTGCCCAGAATTGCATCCAAAAACAGGAACAGAACAAGAAAAGCAAGACGAAATTCAAAGTGCCAAAAACGCACGAGAGTACTTGATACGAATAATCACAGGAAATGACAGTCTTTATGGTTTGACTCCAAATGAATTGAAGAAATATTTTGCAACGAATTCTTTATTTGTACATATCAAAGTGTTAGGTTGGGACAAATATGGACGGACATTGGCGAAATTATATGATAAAAATAAATTATGTATAAATGATATGATGATTAAAGCAGGACATGCAAAACCCTATATGGTCTAGGGGTAGATAAGCCATACACACCGAAAATTATTATAAATAAACAAATTTGTTTTTACCTGTTGTATCATCCTTGATTAATTTTCCAACCTCTATCAGTTTTCCTTGAAGATACATGTTAAGGTCGTAAAATATTTGATGTTCTGCGTCATACGCATATGACACACCATTTATCGTACATTTTCTATAAGAAATATTGGACTTGATGAGTTTTGTTTTCAACTTTTGATGATACTCCACATCTTTTTCGTCTTCATCGATATCAATATGATAACTCAATTCATCAGGTTTTTTATTTTTGGGAAATTCTATACATTTGATCAAAGTTTTTTGATATTTTGAATGTACATTACAATCTACACTGGTTATTTTCATTATATCTTGGATTGCAGATACTATTTTATCTTTTCTTAAAGCAATATTCAATATACTTTCATCGGTTGTTAAAACCTTTCCTGTTTTTCTTTCTTTATCTGGATTCAGAGTTTTGGATTTACTTTGTTTTTCAGTTAAAGTGCAAATATACCTAAATACATCGACTTGTCTTTCGGAAGATGGAAGACCTTGATGACTATTTGCACGGACTGCTCGCCCAATCACTTGATTTACACGTATTTCATTCCAGTAAGGTTCCATGATATGTACTTGACGCACTTGCTTCAAAGATATACCTTCGGCACCTGATTGAGTAATCATGATGAGTTTTAATAAATCTCCTCGCAAATTATCTACTTTTGGCAATGCTTCACGAATAGTATCAGGAACGGCCTCTAAATCATTATTAAATATTTTTAGTAATATATATATCATTTCTTTTGTGTTTTTATCTCCCCCCATGAATCTAAAATATTTTGGTTTTTCCATATCTTCTTGTTTTATATCCAAAACCCATTTGTTGTTTTGCTTTTTTATTTTGAATTCCGTCCAACCATTTGCGTCTAAAGCCATTGCTAATATTCCTAAACCTTCTACCGACCGAAATTGAGAGTACACCAAACATTTACCTTTTACTTCACTAACTCTTGGAATGATTTGAGAGAATTTAGGTGAATAAGAGTATAACTCATTCAACACAAGATATTTTGAAGAATGTTTTTTCAACTCTTTGAGACATCTGTCTAAAGTTGTTTCATATTCTCTTTGTTTTTCTAATTTCTTTTGTTTTGCCTCATCATCTCCAACGCCTCCTACTAAATCTGTTGTGGATTCTTCTTTTTTCTCATCTTCATCAACGGTGAGTTCATTCTTCAACGCAGTTTTCATTTCTCTCAAAGTGGATGGATATGGTCTAGGTATATCTTTAGGGAAAACAAAGTTGCAACACATTCTGGAATATGCTTTGAAAACCTGTGAAACATTTTCGAATAAATTTGTTTTGTTTTTCTTTTTGAATTGTTGTTTTTCTTTTTTGATCTCTTCTGCTCGTTTTTGAACATACATATCATATTGATATTCACTAAAAGGCAATAATATGGTTTGTGTTGGATTCAGTTTTGGATAAAGTTCTCCATCATAAGTTCCAAAATATGAAATACTACCAAGCATACGTCTGGATAATTGACGTTGATTTTTGATAGTATCGTTCTCATAATCAAGAAAATGTGAAGAGAATTCATCGGAACTAAAGGGTAAGAGATAATTATCGGTTTTTTGAACTTTTGTTTTTGTTCCACCTATAATGATATTTATCTCTTTGAAAATTTCATCAAGCGTTTTTTTCGAATTGTCTCTGACAACTTTATGAATATTATGTTTATCCTTGAATACAAATCCTTCAGGAACCAATTTTATTTTTACTTCGTTTTTGTCGGCAAGGACATCAAAATAATCTATATATGGATGTTGTTGTAAAGCATTGGAAACATTATCAATATCTAATTTATTGCTAGATGTGAATGTATAAACGGATTGTTGTCCTAGTATAAGATTTACGATATAAGATATCTCGAATGGATAATTGATGATAGGTGTTCCAGATAGTAAAATGAGTTTGGCATTTTTTGCTTTGATTAGAAAATTGTATATTCTTTCTGCAACCCTCTCTTTTGATTGTGTTGGTTTTTTGGAATCACCACCACCTCCACCAATGGTTGCAGATATCAAATTATGCACTTCATCTATAACGATTACTTTGTTATCAAAAGGATTTTTGGTAGCACTATTTTTAACCAATGCGTCAATATGTTTGTTTTGAAGACCATTGTAATTATAAAAAGTGTATTTATTCTGTATCATATGATCTAATTGTGCATTGATTTCTAATTGTTGTTTGTTATTTAAACCTGTAAAATTATTTGAATTAGTGTTTGTTGGTATCCAAATACCTCCTTTTTTTGTTATATATTCTGAAGATACAAACATCACATTTGATACGTGTTCTAATATTTTTTCTATTTTATAAAGCGGAACTTTCATCCAATTTTGATGGATACTAAAAAATCTATTTCCACAAGTTAATTTTATTTCATCGATATAATTCGTTCGTAAAGAAGCAGGAGTCAGAACAATAACAGGCATATATCCAATAAGGTTTTCTGCAGCAATGATAGAAGCACATGTTTTTCCTAAACCAACACCATGATATAGTAAGATACCTCTGTAAGGACTTTCATATTGTAAAAAGTCTTTGATGAAACGTTGTGAAGGGAAAGGTTCGTTTGTTTTACCAGGTTCCCATTTACCAGGATATTTGAATGTTTTATGAATCCAATCTGTAAAACCTACACGATTTGGTAAAACCCATGAAGAAGGTGATATTTCAACATTCAACGCAGGATCAAACTTACGATATAATTGTTGAAATTCCTCGAATGCCATAGGTTCAATTTTCTTATGTGGTGGCATTATATTACATTTTTAATAGAAAATTATTATCTATGATTGCAAACTATTGACATATTGTTCATGATTGGATGAAAATGTAACTATGTTTAAATGTTTTCTATATGTTTTGAAAAAAGCATGGGATATGATATTGCAGATTTCATTTTGAGAGAGCGTAAAATCTAATAAGACTATCGTATTTAATTCAGGGGTATATATCATTTTGTCATCCTTAGAAGTTAAAATTATCAAGTTTTTCTCAAAATGGGTGCTTATTTCCAAATGATTGATATCTGATGTCATCAAACTTACGTAATTGTGTTCTTTTATAAACAAATTGTTTTTGATGACATTTGTAAATTTGATTATAGTCTCTTTAGACATAATCCACAATATTGTATGTTTTTTAAATGGTTCATGTATTCTATTAAAAACAATGAATGGTTCATTTATATCAACTTTAGAACTCAAAACATAATCCAATACTTTTTGGATATTCTCATCATTGGCAAAACATTTATCCTTTTCCTTTTCTAGATTATCAAACATCTTTTGGTAAGAATTTATTGTTTTGCTTTTTGGATATTCATGTAAATGATTGTCTATCAGGTTGATTTCTGGATATTGTTTTATCAAAATCTTTGAAGACAAGTCAATGAGTTGTATGTCTTTTATTCCGAATTGAACTGTATGTGTATATTTACAAGGCAAATAGTCATTATATATGATGATGTATCTGTCAATATTGTTATTATGCATTGTTTCTTTATGCTTATCATAATCAAGTGATGATTGAACAAACACAAAAACGGTTTTCATATGGTTTGCAACAGAATTTGCAAAGATACAGTTGTCAGGTGCAAAACCATAAGAATGCAACATTGTAAGTTTGAAATAAAAGGTGTTTTGTTTTTGACAAATGATATGAACTTTCTCGTGTTTGAATTTGATAAGATACAACAGAATTGATTCCCTCAACAGTTTATCAAAAGTTGTATTCCATATGATTGGATTATTATCTGTGTATTGTGAAACACTTCTGAGATATATATTGTGTTCGTAAGAAAAGTTAATAACTTGTTTATTTGTTTTCAGTACATCATCAACATCCGAATACAAATCAAACTTATCTCTCAGTCTATTGAGACAAGTTTCTAAGTCTGTTGTGTCAAATATATCTATAATATCTTGAACGATATGTTTTTTTTGGGTTCTTTTGATTTTTTGCAGAATGCTGGTCTTATTTTTTACCAAAAGAATTACTTTGTAGTTTAGTCTCAAATCTTTTGTAGCATGTGCAATTGCCGAAACATCGTATTCTGATATCAATTTTTCATGCTTATAATATTTAGAACTGATGAATACAAAATTCTTATCAGAAGTTTTCAAAGTTATATCAGATATTCCAGAAATATTACCAGATTGAACTTTCGATTTTGTAAAATAATTGTACAAGTTTTTTAAAGGTTTTAAATTTGTAGTTTGGTTTTTGAAGATTTGCTCTATTTCCGCTTTCATATTTGTTTTTATTCTTTGTGTATCTTCATTTGAAGTTGATTGTTCTAACATATTTGCATATTTTTCTTTGATTTCTGTTTTTATTATTCGCATATCTTCAATCTTCCCCTGCATATGTTGATAGTGTTCATACCCTGCAACAACGTTACATTTGAAACAAATATCCCATATTGTTTCATAAATGAATCCTCTGAGAGAGTGATTTGGTATGTAAAGAAAATCGTTTAACGAATAAGATTTGTTCAACAAAAAATTTATTAAAAAATCATACTTGGTTATCTTTCCAAATTCTGTATTTTTAAATTTTTCGTTTATTTCACAATATGGTTTCTTCATTTCTTGGTATTTTAAGAATAGTTTTCCATAGATAGAATCTTTCAACACACATTTCTTATTTTTTAATTCTTCAGGTATTGCGATTGTTGTCATATTTCTTATTTTATATTTTATATTCTAAAATAAATAATATGACAAATTGTTCAACCAATGAAATCGAAATACCTAAAAAATTTATTGATATAATCGAATCAAAAAGTCATATATCATCTGACACTGATTTAGGAAACATAATAATGAAAGCAAATAAATTACAATCAATGTATGATAATGTGAATAAAAATTTAAAAGGTAGTTGTTCTTATTTGCAATTGTTGGAAAACATTGTGATGAATGAAAACATTGATATATCATATCAACTGGACAATGAAAGGAATTCTAATACTCGTGGAAATATCTATCAAGCATTATGGACACTGATGATTCTCTTAAACCGAGTGCCTGAATATAATAGTAAAAATTATAATTATTTGTTTGGAAAAGTTGAAGACGAAGAATTCATGAACTTATTACAGAAAAATAAACACATCGATCGTGAAAAGTTTTTTCAAAATAATATCAACATGGGAAATAAAGTTGGTATATCAGATATTTCTTTACTTTCTACCAAACATTTAGATGAAAATTTAGGCAAATGGGCATGTGAATCAAAACAAATAAATATATCAAAAAGATTGCTTCTTATCAGTAGCAAGTATTATATGAAAGAAAAGTCTATATCGAAATATGATATAGATAATATAGTTCATGCTATGGAACATCACATCAAAAATGGAATGAATCTAAAGTATAATATCGTGTTACTTGTGAGAGATAAAATCCAATTTATGAAAAAGGTTGAAAATACAACCAAAAAACATTATATAGAAGATTTTGGACAAGTATTAGATATACATGACCTAATAAAATATGTTTTCATTTTTCGTAGAGAATTTATGGGTATGAATGTGAATGACATACTTAATATATGTTTATTACCAAAGAATAAACCATTATTAATTCCAAAATATCATCAATTGCTTATTGTAAATTTGACACTAAAGGGCATAGAACAAAATCAAAAAGTGTTTTTATGGGGTCAAATTGCAAGATCAGGAAAAACATACACCTCTGGTTATCTTATCTCAAAATTGAATCAAAAACAGTTTTTTGAAAAACCATTATCTATTGTCTTAGTAATAACTCCTGCTCCTACAGAAACATTATCTCAATTTACAGACGACCTATTCTATAAATATAAAGACTTTGATGATTTTAATGTTTTTGTTTACAATGCTAAAGTCGACATATCAGCAACTATAAACAAAAGTGAAAAATCAAAACATATTATCATAACTTCCAAGCAGTTTCTCACGACGAGTTCGCTTCAAAAGAATAATCAGCAAGACAAAATAGAAACTCAAGAACAGTATCGTGAGAGAATACAAACAGAAATAAAAAATAAATTAGGTATATTGCGAGATAGAAATGGAAAACCAGTTGTAGATATGATTATTTTTGATGAAGTTCATGAAGGCGGAAGCACTGAATTATCACAAATAATACTACAAAATGTTGATTCAAAATACAAAATTGGGATGGATGATGGGAATGTAATCAAAATATATTTGACTGCAACATATAAAAAACCTTTTGAGAATTTCATGCTCAAAAGAGAACAGTTATTAACATGGGGTTTGTATGAAATCAACTTGTGCAAATATATCACGAACAAAGAAACTTGTGATGATTTTGTCAACACCTGTGAAATAAATTATCCATCTTACAACGGTGCAACAATAGCAACGCGGAGTTTGTATGAATACAAACAATTACTGAATGTGGATGATATGTATGATATAAAACAATTGATTGAAAGCGAGTATGCCAAATTTCCTTCTCTTAATGTAATATCAACACTCTTCGATGAAGATAAATTGTATGAAAAACTTAATGCAAACGTCAATAATTATGTATTCGATTTTAAATATATATTCAATGTGAAAAAGGATGGTAGTTTCGTCAATGAAGAGTCAATAGGTAATTTAATGAAGTATATAGGAGATACTAAAAATAAAAATTCAGTATTTACGAGAATTTCCAACACATTTGAACAGTTTTCACAAACAAGAGAATTTTACTCACAATTATGGTTTCTTCCGTATTTTGAAAATAATTCTATCAACTTAATTTCAAATGCTACAAAACAACTCATGGAGTCAGACCCATATCATGAATTCTTTAAAGGTTATGATATTGTAATTGCAGATAGTAAATTAACAAAGAACAATATACAAAGTAAAGAAATAAATGCGAGAAAAAATAATAAAAAAGGGGTTATCATACTTGCAGGTAAGAAATTCTCTCTCGGTGTATCATTACCTTGTGTAGATGTTGTATTTTTCTTGAATAATGACCAAGAAGTAGATGTGCTATACCAACGTATGTTTAGAGCTTTGACAGAAAGTGTAGGAAAATCACATGGAATATTGGTAGATATGAACCCATGTAGAAGTATTATAAGTATGATGGAATACGCTTCCCCATCACGTAGAATATCGACCACTAAAAAGGAACTGAAAAAAGATGTAAAAGATATGTTGACCAAAAAAATATGGTATTTAGATAGTGATTTGATTGAAACAACAAGCGAAAACACAAAAACTTACAAAGAATTATATGAAAAAGTAAAAGAAATAATTGATAAACAATATGATCATGAAGAATTGGGCAAATTGAAACAAGAATCCTTTGATAAGGTTTTACAATTCCTTGACGGCATACAAATTAATATGAATTCGTTTGTAAAACCTGAAAAGCAAAAAAAACAAGATTTGCTAATAGGAAAAGACCCTAATAATCCTAACCCTAAAGTTCCGTCAAATAGAACCACAAACACTCACACCCCCCAAAAAACAGAAAAAGAAAAACCAAAAAAGAAAGAAGAAAATAAGATACTCGTGATAAAGAGAATCAAAAGACAGATTGCAAATGCTTTGAGTGATATCGTTATGCTTATTGGGTTCATTACGAATGAAATAACCATGACTTTCTCTGATATACTTGAAATTATTACACATTACAATCCTGATAATCATAATGACGTATTATTTTCCACAATCTTTGATATTTTTTACACTAAATTGTCTATCTTATTCTCTAGAATATTAACTTTATCTGAATTTCAAAACTTTATTCGTGATATATTTATCAATAACAATAATAAAATATCTAACGAAATTAATAATCAGTTGGAGATGGTGAGAATGAGAATACTTGACATTGACGATTCCAATCCTGATGATCTTCATGCTTTTGTTGAAAAATATCTCCCTCCTAAAGAACTTGAGAAAAAGAAGTTTGGTGAAGTATTTACGCCTTTGAAATTGGTGAGAGAGATGTTGGATGCAATCGAGAAATACGCAGACAAAAACTTTTGGAAAAATCCTAATATGAAGATACTCGACCCTGCCGCTGGTATTGGAAACTTTCCTTTGATTGCGTTTGAAAAGTTGATGGTAGGATTAAAAGATATTATCAAAGAAGAAGGTAAGAGAAAAAAACATATCCTTGAGAATATGTTGTATATGGTTGAATTGAATAAAGTTAACGTTCATTTGATGAAAAAGATATTCAACGGTGATAAATACAACCTAAATATCATTTGCGGAGACTTTTTGAGTGATGGAGTCCAAAAAGCC
>JACCDU010178695.1_pt1 | contig 69548 bp, 53 predicted proteins | sample 7446081 | NCBI WGS metagenome assembly JACCDU01 (sample SAMN15323447, study PRJNA562643) | freshwater metagenome | isolation source: river surface water | place: USA:Blue River Watershed | collected 2017-08-17 | reverse complement strand
ATGATCAGACAAACCAAACTCTTACTTAAGTCCGCACAGTCTTCAACCGAAAGAGTTGCAGCTGCTGCAGCTGAAAGAATGAGTACTAGAACCGCTTCAACATTAGGCGTATCTACATCTCCTGCATTAAGTGGTGGTTTATCCAACAATAGTGCAGCTCTTGACATCCAAGGTGCTCTTAAGGGTACTTGGACAATGCCAATAATCGAGGACTAATTTCCTCACACAAATAATTAGGAGAAATAAACAATGGCTATTCGTGCATTAAACACACTCGTAGTTGCTAACTACAATACAGCTGCTTCTGCTTCATTCTTTGCTGGTGATGCTCTTATGATCAGCACCACTGATGGAACAGTTTCTGCTGGCTTCAGAGCAGCAACAGGTTTTACAACAATTGCTCAACAACTTGGTAGATTCGTAGGTTTTTCAGCTGATGATACAGCAAGAACCGGCAACACAATGATCCTCGCTGATCCAGTTGGTTCTTCATACACCGATTCAAACGGCGCTCTTGTAGCTAATAACAACGGTTTCTACGTTGTTTCAAAGAGAGCTATTGGCGACTTCTTGGCTGAAAACGTCAATGGTGTTACAAACCCAACAGCTGGTTCCTCAGGATATGAAGGACCAAGAAGAGGCGTAGGCGTTTTCAATACACCTGGCGCACAATTTGTTACTGACAGAATTCACCTTGGTGGTGTTACCAACGCAGCACAAACCGATGGTGGTTCAGCATGGTCCCCAGCACCTGGTGATCTTTTGACAATCGCTGCTGTTACCGCTAATGCTGGTAAGTTAGTAAAGCTCACAACTCCAGGTACTGACGGTCTTATCGTTGGTAGAGTTGACAGCTATGATTCAGCTGCTGGTTTACTTTACTTCACCCAAATGGCTGGTGGTTTATAATCTGTAGCTTAGTAAATTAAGGAGAATTATTCAAATGTCAATGATTAAGAGAAACACAAATGAGCAAAGAGAATCCATTATTGCAATGGCTCTCGAGACTCCAGAGGGACGCACAGCTCTTGCACAAGCAATGGTTGAGCCAATCAAGACTTCCCTCATGTACCAAGCCATCGGTCGCAAGCTTTTGATGGTTGATGAGCTCCCACAAGGTGCTCTTGCTCGCTATGAGAGAGACGTTGCTGTAAAGTCATACGTCATTCCAAAGCGTGGTGCTGTTCCAACTGCAGAGGTTGAGGCTGAAGAGCTTCTCGTTCCTACAGTTGAATTAGCTGCACATCCTCAAATCAGACTTAATGAAATCAGACAAAGAAGATTTTATATTGTCGATAGAGCACAAGTCCGTGCTAAGGACTCCCTCCAACGCCAAGAAGATACAGAAGTCTTCAAGGTTATCAACGCTGGTGTTCCAACTGACCAAGCAATTTCAGTTTCCGGTACTCTCCAACCAGAGAACGTCAACCTTGCGTTGACCCTCATTGAAGAGCACGAGTTGATCGGTGCTAAGGTTGTTCTTCACCCACAACGCTACAAGGATATCAGAAACTGGGGTAAGGAATTCTTCGATGAGGCAACTCAAAGAGACATCCTTATGACTGGTCTCTACGGACACATTTACTCCGCTGACATCCATGTTTCCACAATGGTTCCTAAGAACAGCGTTTACGTTCTTGCTCCTGCCCAATTCGTTGGTGCAATGCCAGTTCGCCAAGACATTACTGTCCTCCCAGCAGACGATCCAAAGAGACTTAGACTCGGATGGGTTGTTTACGAAGAGCTCGGTTTTGCTCTTATCAATGACTACGCAGTTTCAAGAATTACCGTTAGCTAATTCTAAACTAGTCATGAAAAGGAGAGGTAGAAATACCTCTCCTTTTTTGTTTTAAATAATGGTAAAATTATGTTATGACAAAAGAAGAACTGCTTAAAATAGTTGAAGATTATATCAAAAGTGAACCCAATAAAAAATGGAGACCTGGTAAAGATCATGTTCATTATGCTGGGCCATATTTTGATCATAATGAAATTGTAAGATCTGTCTCTACATTGTTAGATGGTTGGTTAGTATTGGGCGCTGAAGCTTATAAAGTTGAAAAAAAATTAGCTTCATTGTTTGGCAAAAATCATTCTTTATTGACTAATTCTGGTAGCAGTAGTAATCTTCTTATGATGTCTGCTTTGAAGTCAAAAAGATATCTAAATTTGCCAGAAGGAACCAAAGTCTTAACACCTATTGCTGGATTTCCTACAACTATAAATCCTATTTTTCAATGTGGTTTTAAGCCTGTTTTCGTAGATATTTCTTTAGATGGTTTGAATTTAAATCTCGATGATGTTGAAGCTACATTGCAAGCAGATCCAGAGATAAAAATCATAACATTTGCTCACGTATTAGGAAATCCTCCTGATATGTACAGGTTATTAGATATTATTGATCATTATGGATTAATTTTATTGGAAGACTGCTGTGATGCATTAGGATCTACATTTGATGGAAATCCTTTGGGTAGTTTCGGTACTATGGCTTCTTGCTCTTTTTACCCTGCGCATCATATCACTTGCGGAGAGGGTGGATTGGTTGTTTGCAATGATGATGATTTAGAAAAAGTTATTCGTTCAATTCGTGATTGGGGACGTGGTTGTTTTTGCATAGGAAAACAAAATATCACTGAATGTGGAGCTTGCAATCAAAGATTTTCTGAATGGCTACCAAGTATGCCAGGAGAAGTTTTTGATCACAAATACGTATATGAAGAAATTGGATACAATCTCAAACCCATCGAAGTGCAAGCGAGTATGTTATTAGCACAAATTGACAAACTTGGTGAAATTAAGAAATTACGTCAAAGAAACTACAAATTACTTTTTGATATTTTCAACAAATATGAAGAATACTTTGTCCTTCCAATTGCTCAAAAGAATGCAGATGTAAATTGGTTTGCATTTCCTATAACTGTCAAAGATAATGCTCCCTTTAAAAGAAGTGATATCTGTCAGTATCTAGAATCAAAAAAAATTCAAACTAGACCATATTTTGCTGGCAATATCTTGATGCAGCCAGCGTATAGCCATTTAGTTGGTGACATGGATCTGAATGATTTTCCTGTTGCTAAAAAAGTAACTACTGATACTTTCTTTTTGGGCACATCTCCAGTCATTTCCGAACAGCAAATTTCATATATAGGTGATGTTGTTGATAGTTTTTTTAAATGTACAAGTTAAGTATGAACTATAAAGAAAACAGACCCTGGGGTGAGTTTGAAAATCTTTTAGAAAAAGATTACTGCAAAGTAAAAGTCATCACTGTTAAACCTGGACAAGCTCCTAGTTATCAATCCCACAAATTTAGGTGCGAAAGATACATCATAATTCAAGGCAAAGCATTAATAACTTTAGATGATGTTGAAACTATTTATGAAAAGGGTGATTTTGTAACAGTTGATTTCAGCCAAAAGCATAGAGTTAGATGTATTAGTGAAGAAGATTTGATATTTATCGAAGTTCAGTTAGGTACGTACTTCGGCGAAGATGACATTGTTCGACATGAAGATGATTACAACAGAAACTAAAATGAGCCTTACAGTCTTGATAACAACTAGTGGAGTGGGCTCAAGGCTTGGAGAGCTTACTAAACATACTAATAAATGCTTGGTTAGAGTAGATGACAAACCAGCCATATCTCACATCATTGAATCATATCCTCGTGATTCTAATTTTGTTATAACCCTTGGGCATTTTGGATCTCATGTTGAACAGTTTTTATCTTTAGCATATCCTGATATTAAATTTACTTTCGTCGAAGTAGACAAATATGAAGGCGATGGAAGCTCTTTAGGATATTCAATTTATCAATGCAAAGAAAAAATCAACGGGCCTTTTATCTACCATGCTTGCGACACAATTGTCAAGGATCTTAAATTTGATAAAAAAAATTTTATCATTGGAAGCAAAAAAGATAATGTTTCACAATTTCGCACATTAAGACATTCAAGTAGCAGAATATACGATAAAGGTGAGATTGAGTACGATCTAGCCTATTGTGGAATATGCGGTGTAGAAGATCACAAAAAATTCTTTGATATTTTAGAAAAGTTTTTAGATACAAACTTTTTCGAACTATCTGATGTCGATGTTGTAAATGTCATGTCTACTGACACAAAGTTTGACATAATTGAAGTTAAGGAATGGTTTGACATTGGAAATAGTGGAGAGCTTCAAAATACACGTCAGCATTTTCATTCAAAATTTCATGTTTTAGATAAGCCGGAAGAATCAATCTATTTTTTTGATGATTTTGTAATTAAATTTTTCAGTAATCCAGTTATAGTAAAAAATAGAGTTGATAGAGCAAAATACATGGACGGTATTGTGCCTCAAATTGTAGCTTATTCAGAGCACTTTTACAAATATAAAATAGTTGAATCTAACTTATTTGCTTCTGTTGTCAATACAGAAAGTTTTGAAAAACTTTTATCATGGAGTAAAGATAATCTATGGAAAAAAGTTGAATTTGAAAATTTTGATTCATTATGTTTCGATTTTTATTATCATAAAACAATTGAAAGAGTTAATAAATTTTGCGAAAATTTCAATGATGACAAAGCTTACATAAATGATTTAAGTATACCTAAAGTGGCTAACTTATTGGAAGAAATTGATTTTCAATATCTATCTCAAGGAGTATCAGTAAGATTTCATGGTGACTTCATTTTGGATAATATTCTTTATGATGGAAGTGATTTTAAACTTATTGACTGGAGACAAGATTTTCAAGGAGTTATAACATGTGGTGATGTTTACTATGATCTAGCAAAATTAAACCATAGTTTGACTTTAAATCATAAAGTTTTAGATTCTCAATTATTTAGTATAGATTATCTTGACAAAGATCGAATAAAATTAGACATTTTAGTTCCATTTATCAATAAACAATGTCAACAAAAATATCATAAATGGATTGTAAATAATAATTTTGATTTGAAGAAAATTAAAATTTTGACATGTTTGATTTGGTTGAATATGGCTCCACTACACGAATACCCATTAAATAACTTTTTATTTAATTTTGGTAAATACAATTTATTTATGAATTTGCGAGGTTTAGATGATTAAGTTTTTTATTGGACCTATGAGCAAGCAAATTGTTGATTGTATCTTGTCGCAAAATTCTGATTTGTTCGGATTTATACCAAGTAGAAGACAAATTGACTATAAAAGTGGTTATGTAAACAATTGGTCTACTGAATCTTTTGCTATGTATGTAAAAGAAACCAATCCCAGATTTGTCATTTGCAGAGATCATGCTGGTGCTATGCAAGGGGAATTTCCAGATGACGGATATTCTAGTTTACAATCAGATGCTTTACATTTTGACATGGTGCACATTGATCCATGGAAATCTACCAAAAACATCCAAGAGGCTATTGTTTTAACAACAGATTACATTAAATTTTGTCATTCTATAAATAATAATTTAAATTTTGAAATAGCAACTGAAGAATCTATTTTCTACTTTGATGAAAATACATTAGAATATTTTATAAATTCTGTTTACAAAGAACTCGGTTTTATATTTGATAAAATTTCTCATATTGTGATTCAATCTGGAACAAAATTGAGAGGAAATAATCAAATTGGAAATTATTCTTCTGACCGTCTTTTGAGTCAACTGAATATTGTTAGAAAATTTGATAAATATAGCAAAGAGCATAATGGCGATTATATTGATACTGATGTAATCAAACAAAAATTTGAATTAGGATTGGATTGTATAAATATTGCGCCAGAATTTGGATATTTACAAACTTGTTCTATATTAGATAGCATAGATAATGAAAAATTTGAACTATTTTACAAATTATGCTTTGATTCTGGAAAATGGAAAAATTGGGTTGGTCCAGATTTTGATCCATTAGAGAATAAATCTGAATTAATTAAAATAAGCGGCCATTATGTTTATTCTAATGAAATTTTCGTAAGTCAAATCTTAAGTGGAATAGATGAATCTTTCATTCATAAACAAATAAATAAAAAACTTGGTGAATTAAATGATATTGTCTAAACCTACAATTTTTTGTGATATTGACGGGACGTTAGTTAAGCATGAATCTCCGTCAACTAGTTGTAAACCTGATCATAATTTAGAATTATTACCTGGAACTCTTGAAAAACTTATGGAATGGGAGAAAAATGGTTTTAAAATTATTCTAACAACAGGAAGAAAAGAAAGCATGCGAAAAGTTACAGAAAAACAACTTTCTAAAGCTGGAATATTTTATGATCTACTTATAATGGGGATTGGCGGTGGAACAAGATACCTTATTAATGACAAAAAACCTGATGGTGAAATTGCATGTTTTTCATTTTCTCCTGATAGGAACACAGGTATAAAGGACATAGAAATACTGTGATTTTATTCATTAATGTTTTTTTAACTGAACAAAAAATGTACACCAAAGAATATTATGCAAGACAAAATGCAAAGTATTCTAACAAAGTTGATGTGTTCAAATATATGCTATCAAGTTTAGAAAATTTCTATCAATGGAAAAAAGTGGTTATTAATGTAAAACTTGATGATAGCTTTTCTGATAGAAAACACGAATTACATAATTTCATACATAAAACTTTTGAGAAATATCCTTTGGTTTTAAATGATAAGCGAAATTCTTGGCAATCAGAATGGGTCAAGGATTTTGATTTTTTTGATGATGATTTAATTTTATATCTAGGAAATCATGATCATATTTTTACAGATCCTGATCCGAGTTATTTTGGAGAAGTAGTCAACAAATACAGAAACGTTGATGAATATATTGGAATACAATTTTCACATTGGCCAGAAATGTGTACATCTTTGTGGAAACATATCGTAGACACCAAAGAAATAACAATTCTAGAAGATCATTTTTATTGTAAGTTGAAACAATGTCATGCTCTTCAAGTTATCAACAGAAAAACTTACAGGATGTGGTGGATAGACAACAAATTACCAGACATTGAATTTCCAAGATCTGATGGAGTTAATTCACCAGGGCTAGATTCCTACAGTTTTTTTGAACCAATGAAAATTATAACCTTGTATCGTGAGGTATGCAGACATTTTGATGGATATCAGCACACAATATGGGAACATTTACCTAATGAAACAGTGCCTGTTTTAGAAATTCCAGATGGTTTTTTTGAATCAAATTTGAGAATTAATTATTCTTCTTCATATAAGAAAGATTTTACTAATATCAATCCATTAACTGAAAAACTAAAAATATTTGATGAAAACGGTTTTGACTTGAATATTCCAAAACAAGTTTTGCCTCATTTTTGGAAAGATAAAATATCAGAGTTTCAAGACGATTTTAGTAAAATTAAGTTCGCTCTTTCAGATGAAGAAATTTCTCAAATATTTATAGATAGAATTTGCAATATCTGGAATTATGACCCAAAATTTCAAACAAGCAATGGTGGGCAGATTCTTAAAAACAAAATAAGGCATTACTACAAAAACCTGTTCACCATTTAGGTGAACAGGTTTTTGTTTGAATAAAATTTTATTTACTTCGATTGATTGCCCTGATGAGTGCAAACATTTCTTCATCAGAATCTATCAATAATGTGTTTTCATCATCCTCATTCCAATATCTAAATCTCCAGCCTTCTAGAAGATTCATCATAACTTTCTTTTTACTCAAGTTTTCTTCATTGAAAGTGGAGCAAAATGGACCACTTCCCTTACCTAAAATGAGTTTACATTTTCTAGAAATACTGGAAATTTCAATCAAGGACAATTTACTGCAATCAATAATGTTTTTTGCTTCAAAATTGACAGCACCTATAGTGTAGAAATTAACATTAGGAAACATTAAACTCAATTTATACATATCAAATTCATAATGAGTTTGACCACTTACTGTGGGACAATTTTCAACTAAAATAGCATTTTTTTCAACTTGAACATCTACGCATGGCAATTCGATGTAGCCAAATTTAGAATCATCTAAAGTGATGTCAATATTGTTTTCTCTGCATTGATTGTTAAAAGCTTTGACTTGATTTTGCCAAGTGTAGTTATATCCATATACTCCAAGCCATAAATGTATTGGTATGTATCCTTCATCTACAATATGTTTTATTTTGTCAAAGAAATAGCTTGGTACTGTTCTCATCACAAGATTTTTATAATTTCCTTGAACAGGAACTACTTCGATAGGCAAATGTTGTGCTAGATAGGCTTGGTCATAAAAACAAGCAAACTTGATAGTCACATTAGGATATTGCTCAATCAATGCTCTAATTACGGTAATTGAACCTAAAGTGTCACCATTTGATTGATTGATCCATAAAAGAAGTTTATAGTCTGCCATAATTAAAACGATATCCTTCCTCTAATAATATCAAATAACATCATCCAGTCACTGATTTTAGCCTTAACTGGATCTTTAAATGCAGCAGGTTGGTTCTTTTCAAAAAAGTAATGACCAGACCAAGCAAAAGGATAAACTATGAATGGTGTAAGCAATAGAAACCAATAGTATCCATAATAAAAACAACCAACTATCCAAAGAATAGTCATCATTTGTCCAAGGACATGTAGTCTTCGGCAAATTTTATTTTGATGTAATGTCAAATACATCTCATAATATTCTTTCATATTCATATTGTGCAAACTCCTAATTTTTGAACCACTTTAGTAGCACATTCTTGAGCAAATCTAATTGCCAAGTCAATGTCATTACTTCTTGAAAATTCACATGTCAATCCAGAAATGAATGTATCTCCAGCACCAGACATATCTTTACAGTTGACTCTTTCAACTGGAAACATTTTACTTTGAAACTCACATCCTTTATCAGAATGAGTTATTATCAACTTATTATATAGATTTAAATTATCAATAGTGTGTTTGGTTTTATCAAATTCAACATGGTTGATCTTAATAAAATCACAAGAAGTGCACCAGGTTCCTAAAATTTTCTTTGTATCAAGAAAAACATTTTTATTATGTTGACTGATTTCCCAAATATGATCTTCTGACAAAAACCCCTTGCAATAATCACTTATTATTATAGAATCGTAATGTACTCCATCATAACAATTGTCAACAATTTCTTCAATAACATTAAAATTTAATGCAGAGACTTTTTGTTCTTCATCAACTCTTATCAATAAACTATTAGTACGTTCGTCTACTAATCTCGTCTTGACAATATTTTCTGGTTGAGTTATAAGCGTAACTTTTGCTCCAATAGCTTCAATATTTGCTTGAACATTCAAAGCCATTCCGCCATTTGATTTGGTTTGTATAGGATTGAAAACTGGAGCTGGGCCCTCTGGAGCTAGTCTAGGTACATGTCCATATGTGAAAACATCAGTACATGAATCTCCTATTACTAGAATGTTGATATGATTATATAATTCTTTCATAATAGTTGTGTACTTTTATCTCTTTCAGATAAAGTTGGATTATCTACTAACCAATTTATAGCTAGTTTTGGATCAGCCCAATTAACTGATTGTTGATCTTTGACATCAGGATATTCACCTTGGTAACTCCATTTGTAATGAAATATAGCTTTATCACTCAAAACTAAATGCCCATTTAAAAATCCTGGAGGTACTAAGATGCTTAACTTTTCTTTGTCATTAGAGTCTAAAATAAAATCAGTCCAAGATAAATACTCAGAATTTTCTTTATGAAAATTTACAACAACTAATTGAATTCTTCCATACAAACAAGTAATTAATTTCCATGATTTATCAGTGTGCAAGCCTCTCAATACATTTTTGTTTGAAGTAGCCACCTTGTCATGATTAAAATTCATAAATGGAGTATCTGTGTCTTTCCAAATAGTAAATAATTCCCCACGATCATCAATGTATGAATCTTTATTAAATATTGTTACTCCAGAAAGATAATCAACTCTAGCCATTTAAAACCTCAAGAAGTTTTGTAATTTTTTCTTTTTCAAGTCCTGGATAATTCCCAATATACCAAGAAAAATTATGAATATGTTCAATATTTGGATAATCAGAAAAATCAGTATATGTTGATTTGAAGAAAGGCTGTCTCATTTGATTTCCACCACCAGAAAGTCCTCTTCTAAATTCTATACCGTTGTTTCTTAATTTTCTTTCTATATCATTTCTTTTGGTGAAATCTGAATCTCTCAAAATTACAATAAATGCATAATTACAATTGCCTTCAGTGTCAATTTCAGTGAAAAATTTATTTTTATCAAGTTCAGACATAAAGTAATTAAAATTATCTATTCTTTGTTCATTTTTAGCATCTAACTTGGGTAATTGCGATAATCCAATTACAGCATTAATTTCAGTGCTTCTAAAATTATGAGCGGGACGTAAAAATATGAAATCAGGGTTAAGATCTGGGTTATCCATTGCTATAGAAATTTTCATTGAATCACTAGTCATCTCTCTAGTCATTCCATGAGAACGCAATGCTCGGCAAATTTGATAAAATTCCCAGTTATTGGTACTTATCATTCCACCTTCAATAGTTGACATATGGTGCGCAAAGTAAAAACTAAAATTACTTGCAAATCCAAAGTTACCAACTTTTGATCCTTGAAATATTGTTCCGTGAGATTCACAGACATCTTCAATCAATAAAATATTATTTTCTTCACAAATTTCTAAAAGTTCATCTGTAAGTCCATTGATGCCTAAAACGTGAGTAAGGAAAATAGCTTTAGTATCATTTGTTATGGCAGCTTTGAGTTTTTGCATATCAAATGATAAATTATTGAAATTTACATCAACAAAAACTAGCTTATGTCCAGCAAATAACACAGAAGAAATATCTGAAATCCAAGTTAATGGTGGAACAATAACTTCTCCTTCACCTACTAAATGAGCAATAGCAAGCATAGTTAATTCATTTGCTGATGCACCTGAATTCACAAATAAATTATATTTTGTGCCAAGCCACTCACCCCAAGATTTTTCAAATTCAACTACTTTGGGTCCATTAGTTAACTTTGGAATTTTGTCTTGAGATAAAAATTCGATAACAGAATTTACATCTTCTTTATCAATATTATCGTTCATCAATGGCAAATAAAAATTATTCATTTTACTTCTCGTTGTAAAAATCGCCCCATTCTACTAAAACGGTTGGTCTATTGTCAGTTCTTAAGTAAGCATATTGATATGATTCAAAAATTTGTTCAGGTTCGTCTAGTCGAATTATATCTACGAAGTCACACATAGCCTTAAAACCACCTGTAAAATCTGCTATATGTTGATGTTGTGGATGTAATGGTCTTTGTGATCCAATTGATGTTCTAATGATAATTTTTGGACTATATTCTCCATTAGACATAATTTTGATTTTATCCACATGGTTCACTAACTGATTTGCAGCCAAAATAAGAAAATTCCATCTAGGATAAAACGAAATAGGAACTGTGCCATTTAATGCTAATCCTAGTGTAATACCCATTTGCATATCTTCATTTACGGGCATTTCTAATAATTTTGACTGGGGCACATCTTTAATTGTATTTGTCATGGCTGTTCCTGGATAGTCTACAGCTTGACCTAAAAACAAAGTATCAGGCTGTTCCCCTAGCCAATTCATTGATCTTTTTAATTCATCAAAATATTTCATTAGAATTGAATCCTTTTTCCAGCGCCAGCATGAGGGTATTTTGATTCGTATTGATAGTAAACAACTTTATCTCTAGGTTGTTGAAAAAATAAAGTTTCTGAATTCCAAACTTTTCTTGTTTCAGTACAAACGGATTTATTATTATCTTCAACTACAAACGTAATAGGAAGGTCATGATTTACAGCGTATTTCCAATTCTCAAAAAAAGTACCAGTTTCTGATGCCATGTCTCCAACAAAGCACCAGACATGTCCTGGTTCATTCTTCATTTTTTTATCTAAAGCTACTCCAACTGAAATAGGAATACTTCCTGTTACGATAGCCGATGAGTAAATATTGAAGTCAGGATAACATAAGGTTATAGATTTACCTTCCAAAATATCTTGACGTAATCTATCTTTTGGTACACCTTTGAGTAAACATTGATAGTGTGATCTCCAAGTACAAAAAATCCAATCTTCATCTTTGACATTTTTGAAGATTTCAATTATTTGTTTTTCATTTCCTGAATATAGATGAATGGGAGCTTTAATCATTCCGTTGTTGAAACATTCTCCAATTTCTGTTTCAAAATCAATCAATTCTTCTTCATTGTAATTAGTCATATATTTTGCCTTCAATCTTTATTAAAGATTATAAATCATTCTCTCTCTAATTTCACTGATAGCATTTTTTCAATTGATTCAACGGCTTTGTTTCCATAAATTTTCAATATTTTATCTTTGAACTCTTCACTAGAATGATATTCATGAAATGCATTGTCCCTAAATTTTAAAATTTGTTCTCTACTCAAATTATCATGAATTACAGGAAGTGTTTTCTTACCCAAAAATGAATACTCTTCGTATTTTTTTGGTAAATAGGAATTCTTATCGTGAGCTTCTTTGTATATCCTACTACCAGGTAATGCTATAGCTGGATATGCATTCCAACCACAAGTATTAAGTTTTTTAGCAAAATCTAAAGTCTCTTGCATAGTTTCCATAGTGTCACCAGGTAAGCCAAATATATAATTTGCCATAACTTGAATACCGGAATCTTCTACTTGTTTCACTACTGTTTCGATATCTACGTCTTCAAATTTACCTTTAGTAACTTCAAGTCTTACAGTTTTATTAGCACTTTCAATTCCTAAAGCGAGCCATTTTATACCAGCGGATTTGACTAAACTCAAAATTTCTGGATTTCTCACTGTGTCAACTCTTGAGTAAGCCCACATTCTAAATTCAGATCCCATTCCAGAATCTGAAATCATCTTACATAATGGTTCGTAATATTTTTTATTAAGTAAGAACATTTCGTCTGTAATTTTGATAGTTCTAACACCAAGATCATATAATTTCTTAAATTCTTGAAATATAAATTCTGGAGACCAAAATCTCATCTTTGAATAATTGCTTGCAACACCAATTTCTTCATTGTCATTTCTATTTAAGATGTTTATCATACAAAATGAACATCCAAACTGACAACCTAAAGATGTCTGAATTGCTGCATATGGTGATCTGTTTTCGTCAACATATTCAGCATGCCAGTATGGTGATCTATATAAATCTAGTGGTTTTTCCTTAAAGGGCAATAAATCCCAGGCATATCCAGGTAAGTCTATATCCATCCTTTCATTAGGGACTATTTGTTCAGGATCATTAAATACAATTTCACCATTTTTTCGCCATGCTATGCCCTTAATGTTTTGAAGATTATTTATATCAATATTTGTCTTTAATATATTCCTTAAAGCATAAACACCCTCATTCATAAAAACAAAATCAACAGAACTTTCTTCTAATAAAGTTTTCTTTGGTAATGCTTGAACATATGAGCCAATATATCCAATAGGAGTATCCAATCCAGAATTCTTAATATATTCAGAAAACTGGACCGAGTCTGCCATAGATACAGTTCCAGAGTTGACATTTTGCCCGTAAACAACAAAACAAATTAGTCTTGGATTGTAATTCTTGATTTTGTTCAATCCTTCTTCAAAGGACAAATTTTCAGCATTCATGTCAAGAATTGCAACCTTATAATCAATCGCACGACAAGATTGCGCTAAAAGTAGAGACCAAGTGGGTGGTTCAATTGCAGCCAAGTTATTAGCCAAGTTTTGATAGACAACTTTAGATCCACCTGGGCTAACAAATAAAACATCTAAATTATTCATATTTTTATCTTTTAAATAAAACCTTTACCATGCATGGTAAATAAAAATGCAACGTATACTATTTTACGTTGCATTTTTATAATTAGAAAATTGTCAATCTATGTATCCAAAAAACCTCTTAACAGATAGCGATTATGTTCATTATCTTCAATTTTAGAAAAAATATTTTCTGGTTTTTGTTTGAATAAATGGCATTGATCTTTGTAATGCATATTGTTCAACATTAGTCCAAATCTACACCATAAAAGACATCTTTTTCCACTATTAAGTGGTACTCCATTATGAAAACCATAGACATCAGCCAAGAAAACTGTACCTTTTTTTCCTTTAATAATTACTGGATCACAGTTTGGTTCTTCGCCATTTTGTGTTTTTGGATAATACATGTGAGGTCCATTGTCATCATCTATATCTGTAAGAAAAACAAAAAAAGAAAGAAATTTAAAATCATCGTAATCTCGATGTTTCAATTGAGTTTTGAAAGTTTCACTAGTAAATTTTGACCAAACGCAATTTACTGAATACATTGTAGGAAAGCATCCCAAATATGCTTGAACTAAAGATAATAATTTTGGATCTGTAATTTTTTTAAGTAGAACTTCTGATTTCAGGAATACACTTGGCTCATAACTCATGATATTCCAATCTAAATCGTCTGAAAAAACTTTAGCTTCTCTGTTATATGCATTTGCAGCTATGTGATAATTATATCCAGGCTCATTGTCAATAATATTTGTTAATTGATCTAATTCATCATCTGAAAATAATTGTCCAAGTTCTAGATAGCCATTTTCTTTAAAAAACTTTTCATGATCTTTATCATGAGTTGCTTCGATAGGCTTGATAAAATTATTAACAATGTTATTAACTCTAATAGCATTCTTGAAATTGATTTCAGCATCTACACATAGACGAGTCAAGGATTTGTCTTCTATGTCCAATTCTTTTCTGATAATTTCATCAATTGTCATTACTTATTTACCTGTTCTGACCAAGCAAGTATTTTGTCCCAATACACTTTAGGGGAATGAGTTTCGCACCATTGTTCATAAAAAGCTTTTGCCATGTTGATTCTTTTATCTGGGTTAGCTAAATAGTATCTAACTTTGTCAATACAGTCTGATTCATTAATTGTGTCATAATGTACACCTTCTTTGAATAAATCTTTGCCTCTGTATTTGAAAATTTCAGGGTGTGTCATAAGCATGAATCCACCACATGCTCCTATCTCCCCAATTCTTCCCTTTTTTTCTTTATGGTTAGGACCAAACACTGTTTCTGTGTAGCAAAGAGAAATTTTAGATTTTCGGAAAATATCAGCGTATTCTTCATCAGTAAGATACCGAGCGTCAGGTGTCAAGCCATAATTATTTCCAGTGTATGAAATATTAATGTTTGCTTTTTTAAAAATTTCATAATACTTGATTCTTTCTGGGATATAAATTGTCCCGTTATGTGAAATATCAATATTTTGTTCGCTTTCAAAATCTGGATAAAAAATTCTGGTATCTATGGTATTAAGTAAACCATAAACATTAGGCATAATTTCATCTATACCAAAACCTGTTACAATCAAATTACAATATTGAGATAGCTCTACAATAGAATGAGGATTGACATGTTCACCCCATGTTCTCGGTTGTTTTGATGCAATTCTGAAGTTAATTTCATCATTAGTAGATATCGCAACCCATAAATCCCAAACTATTAAAAATAATTTCTTTCCTAGCTTTTTTGCAGTATCTAATGTGATATGAAATTGTAACTCTTCTGCAACAACACAAATATCAAAATCTCTTTTTAAGATTTCTTCATTGAGTGTTTTCGTGTCAGGTGCATATCCAGGTTCGTATCCATAATGTAAAATTTCATATGTGTGTTCACCATTAGGGTAAGCGCATTCAAAACTACCTCTTAACTTCATGTCATAACAGGCAATTTTTGGTTTTCTCGGATTGTATAAATTGTAAACTAGTAATACTTTCATTTTTTTTCCTAAAGATTTGTGAAATCTTTATTTTTGAAATTAGAAATCATTTTGTAAGCTTGTAGTAGTTCTTGAATTCCAGCATCTAATGAAAAATCACAACTCCAGCCAGTTTTTTCTAATTTTTCATTTGACACAACATAATTTCTCTTATCAAAATCTTCTTTGAACTGTTCCTCAATAATTACAAGATTAGGTACATATTCTTTAATTTTTTGAGCAAGTTGAAGTTTTGACATATTTGCAGATGTCAATCCTACATTGAATGCGTTGTTATTACAGCTTTCATAATTTTCAATTAAATGTATGAAAGCTTTAGCGACATCTCTTACATGCACATAATTTCGTAAAAAATGAGACTCAAATAAAACTAAAAACTCATCAGTGAACGCTCGATAAACAAAATCATTTACAAGCAAATCCATTCTTTGTCTGTAAGAAACCCCAAATACTGTAGCTAATCTTAAAGAAATACCATTACCACATTCTAAAACACGCTTTTCAGCATCGCATTTTGTTTGCGCATAAAGAGAAAGAGGATTGAATGGACTTTCTTCTGTGATGATTGTTTCAGAGCTTCCATATTGAGAGTTTGTATTAGGGACCAACAATTTCTGGCTTGGTTGAATATATTCAACAATGTCTTTAATTTGTTGATAATTTACAGCTACTGTCAAACCTGAATCTTTTTTGCAAGCTGGCATACCTACAATTGCAGCTAGTGGAATAATGATGTCATGAGTTTCTACCAAGCTTATAAGAAGCTTGGTGTCACGTACATCACCAACAACAAGCTTAAAATTCTTGTTATGACAAAATTGTGTCAAAGAAAGTTGTTTGTAAACAAGACTATCTAAAACAGTTACTGCATAGCCTTTTGAAAGCAAAACTTCAGTCAAAACTGAACCTAAATATCCAGCTCCACCAGTAATTAAGACTTTTTCCATTACCAGCTAATTTCCCAATCTTTGAAATCAGCAGCAAGACAATCAATCTTATAATCTTTTCTACCGCCACAAACTTCTTGAATTTTATTTTTAGCAGTATTTCTGATTCCATTTAGGCCATGAGTTAGTTCAAGATTGTTTCCATCCTTGATACCCTTACGATAGTTAGTTTCATTATGCCAAATATGTAAATTCATTTGCGAAAGTACAACTATTGCACGAATTACCTCTGCATCTACAACAACATTATTTTCGTCTATGTGTGCTTGAATGTCATGGATTATTGCAGCTATTTCTTCAGCATATTCTGATTTATGATCAGCTATAAAAACTTCCTTAAGTTGGACAATAGACAATCTGTCTATTAATTCTGATAATGTTGGCAGATATTTTCTGTTCATGAAATGATTATACCGATAAAAATGTATAATAATATGATGAAAATAGTTTATGTAACAGGCTGCCTTGGGTTTATTGGGTCCTATGTAACGCAAGCTTGTCTTGACAAAGGCTGGTATGTATATGGTATTGACAACTATACTTACGCTTCCAATGTTTCAAAGCTAAATGAATTTTCAAAGTATTCAAAATTTAAGTTTGAAAAGATAGATATTTGTGATATTTCAAGACTATTTGATTGTGATTACTTCATAAATACTGCAGCAGAAACTCACGTTGATAATTCTATTAGAAAAAGCGATGATTTTGTTCACTCTAATATTGTAGGTGTTCACAATATTCTTGAACTACTTAAGAATTATAAAAAAGAAGGATGTGTTTTACCTACATTACTTCATTTTAGTACAGATGAAGTTTACGGCGATATTGTTGACGGTGAACACATAGAAACAGATATTTTGCGCCCTTCTAATCCATACTCTGCCACAAAAGCTGCAGCAGACCAATTGATTACAGCTTGGTCAAGAACTTATAATCTTCCATATGTAATTATCAGGCCTACAAATAATTATGGAATTGGTCAGTATGTTGAAAAATTAATTCCAAAAGCATGCAAGTTTTTATCACTTGGCAGAAAAATCCCTTTACACAATAATGGAACACCTATCAGAAACTGGTTGCATGCTAAAGACACAGCACAAGCAGTTATTAAAATTATTGAGTCTGGTTCAAGAAATGAGATTTTTAATATTGCAGGTGGATTCGAGCAATCTAATTTAGACACAGTTTACAAAATTATAAATGAATTTTATCCTAATTGTAATAATCAATATTCAGATCATATAAATTTTGATGTTCATAGACCAGGTCAAGATGTGCGTTACGCATTAAACGATGACAAAATCAAATCTTTAGGCTGGAAGCCAGAATGCATATTTGATCAAGAAATTGTTCAAATCGTTGAATTTTACAAAAATAATTTTTTATGGTAATAAAGTGATATAATTAACTTATGAGTGCAATATTTGAAAATTTATTTGTCCTAGAACTTGCTAACAATCATTGGGGTAGTTTAGATAGAGGTAAACAGATTGTTAAGGATTTTGCATTCATTGTAAGAAATAACAAAGTTAGAGCTGCTATCAAACTTCAATTTAGAGATGTTGACAACTTTGTTCATCAAGAACATCTTGACAATGGAAAAGATAAAAACTTAACAGAACTTCCTAAACAACAAAGATACATTCAAAAGACACTTCGTACAAAGCTATCATACGAAGAATTAGCAACATTAATTGAATATATTAATAAATTAGATTGCATTCCTATGGCAACTCCATTTGATGAAAAATCTGTAGATTGGTGTGTGGATCTTAATGTTCCAATTATAAAAGTTGCAAGTTCAGATATCAATGATTGGTTTTTGTTGAATAAAATTGCACAAACAAAGAAGCCTGTAATAATTTCTACAGGTGGAGCAAATGAAAAACAAATTGATGATGTTGTTAGATTTTTTAATAACAGAAAAATACCTTTAGCAATTAATCATTGTGTTTCTAAATATCCAAGCGAAGATTATGAATTGGAATTAAATCAAATTGATTATTTGAAACGTAAATATCCAAATAATGTGATTGGTTTTTCTACTCATGAGTACAATGATTGGGAGTCATCAATGCTGATTTCTTATGCCAAAGGAGTAAGAACTTGGGAAAGACATATTGACATACCTTACCCAGAAAATCATGAACAAACAGAAGTAAGCAAATACTGTTCTCTTCCTAATCAAATTGACACATGGTTCAAAGCTTATCACAAGGCAGAATTAATGTGTGGAAGTTATGATAATAAAAGAAGAATTATTGATGACAAAGAATCCAAATATCTTCTTTCATTATATAGAGGTCTTTACTTATCAAAAGATTTACCTATTGGACATAAAATTACAGCAGAAGATGTTTATGCAGCAATTCCTTATCAGAAAGAAATCAATCAAATAACTTCCAGAGAATTTACTAACAACTATTATGTGCTAAATAAAAATTTGAAAAAAAATTCCCCTTTAACTTCTGGAGATATCAAATGATTAAGGTTTCAGATTATATTATTAAGTTTTTTGAAAATAAAAATATTGACACTGCCTTCACCGTATCTGGTGGAGGCTGTATTCATTTAATTGATTCATTACGAAAATCAGAAGTTATAAAAACATATTGTGTGCATCACGAGCAATCAGCTTTAATGGCAAGTGAAGGTTATACAAGAGAAACTGGGAAAGTAGCGCTCAATATTGTTACTACAGGACCTGGTGGAACAAATGCTATTACTGGCCTGTTAGGTATGTGGTTAGATAGCATTCCAGGAATTATTATTTCAGGTCAGGTTCCTAGTAGTCAACTTTCCAAAGGCACTGGTTGCCGACAAATTGGTGATCAAGAATTCGACATTATCAAAACTGTTCAATCATGCACTAAGTATTCTTCAATAATTACAAACTCATCAGACTTACCAAAAGAACTTGAAAAAGCATACAACATTGCTAAATCAGGAAGACCCGGCCCTGTTTGGATTGATGTGCCTTTAGATATTCAAGGTTCATTCATAGAAGATGTAAATGAAATTCAAGAATCGGTTGACACAAATCAATCGGTTGATAATTCGGAAATTTTAGAACTTCTTTCATTGCTAGGTGTTTCAAAAAAACCATTGATGATAGTTGGCAACGGCATTAGATTAGCAGATTCATATGAACTTCTAAATGAATGTTTAAACAAGCTGAAAATACCTGTTGTAACTGGTCCTCATTCAGGAGTTGATTCTGTTGATAACTCCTATGAATTCTATTCTGGGCGCATTGGTATATTGGGACAAATTACCTCGAATCAGATTGTTCAAGAAGCTGATTTGCTGATTATAGTAGGCTCTAGATGCCCGGTAAAGATGACTGGATATAACATAAAAGAGTTTTCTCCTAATTCTAAAAAAATAATTATAGATATTGATGAATATGAAATTTCCAAACACAAATTCGATATTGACTTAAAAATCAATAAAGATTTAAAATCTGTTCTTCAAAATCTTGTAAATATTGATTTTGAACTATCTATTGAAGATTGGCAAAATTATATTTTAGAAACGAGATCAAAGCAGATATATTATTATCCAAAGCATTATAATATGCAAAATTATATGAGTATGTATTACTTTACTTATGTAATGAAAGAGTATTTGAATGATCAATCTATTGTTACATCTAATGGCACTGCTCATGTTGTACCTTTGCAAATGTATAGATTGAATAAAAATCAAAGATTGTTTACCAATGTTGGATGTGCGAGTATGGGTTATGGTTTACCAGCTGCAATAGGAGCTTGTATTGGAAGAGAAAAACAAGTTCTATGTTTTGAAGGCGATGGCAGTATTATGATGAATTTGCAAGAACTTCAAACAGCAAAACATCATGATCTCAATATTATAATTTTTATTATTAACAATGATGGATATCTGTCAATAAAAATGACACAAGAGTCTTTTTTTGAAGGAAAGATGTTTGCTTCCGGTAGCGACAGTGGTGTTACATTGCCAAACTATCAAAAAATTGCCCATGCATTCGGCATAGAGTACTTTTCTATTAGGAATAATCAAGAAATTGAACCTAAATTGAAAGAAATTTTAAATTTTAACAAACTTTGCATTGTTGAGCTTTTTTGTCATCCGAACGAAAAACATGAGCCAAAAGTTATGTCAAAAGGAATTGATTCCAATGGAAAAATCATACCAGGATCTCTTACAGACATGGCAATTACGGAAGGCTTCTAATGAAGATTGCAATGACTGGTACAACTGGCGGGATAGGAAGTGTTATTTGTAATTTTTTGCAAGAAGCAAATATAGATGTTGAAAAAATCAAAATAGACTTATCAAATGATTTTGAAATAAATTTACCAAACGTAGATGGTCTAATACATTGTGCTGGAGTTAATTACATTTGTGATTATCAAAACATAAACTTCGAAGACTTTGAAAAACTTATTAATATAAATAGCTTAAGTTTCCTCCGATTATGTCAAAAGCTAAAATTTAATCCTGATGCAAATATTATAGCTATAGGTTCTCTTTATGCATCTTCAGTAAAACCCCAAAGGTTAATGTATTCATTTTCCAAGCATGGGTTAGCTTCAATGGTAAAAACATTAGCTTTGGAAATGTCTTCAAAAAAAATCAAAGTCAATATGATTTCACCTGGATTTGTAGATACACCTCTTACTAGAAAGAATAATACTGCTGAAAGAATATCGGAATTAAACAACTTGATTCCTTTAGGGTTGACTTCACCACAAGAAATTGCAAAAATGTGCAAATACTTAATTACTGAAAACCAAGCAATAACAGGACAAGATATTATAATTGATGGTGGGTATAATTGTTTGGAGCCATAAATATGTCAAAATTCTTGGTAAATAACATTGAATTCATCACAATACCTTTTGATAATGATGAAATATTAGTATCATCGCACCCTTCAAATTATAATGTTGTGTTTAAGAATTTTTCAAAATTATGGAGTGAAGATGATTTTGTATTAGTTGATTCAAACATACAAAAAATATATTCAATTCATCATTCTAATTTATTTATCATAGATGCGACTGAATCTAATAAAACTATTGAACAATCACTAGAACTTTGTGAATTTTTACTTAATAAAAATTTCAGTAAAAAAAATACTTTACATGTAATTGGTGGAGGAATTGTTCAAGATATTGGAGCCTTTACTTCTAAAATTTTCAAGCGTGGTATCAATTGGAAATACTATCCAACAACGCTTCTTTCTCAATGCGATAGTTGTATTGGTGGAAAAACAGCTTTAAACTTTAAGAATTACAAAAATCAACTTGCATTATTTTCAGCACCAATAGAAGTGGTTATTGATTCCAACTTTCTTTCATCATTATCACAAAGTGAATTAGATTCTGGAAATGGCGAAATTATTAAACTATTCATCACTGGTGGAAAATATTACATTGATAATTATGATAATTGGTCTTTAGAAGAAAGAATCAAGCATGCTTTATCTATCAAAAAAACTATTATTGAATATGATGAGTTTGAATTTGATGTAAGAAAAGTGCTTAATTATGGGCATACTTTTGGACATATAATAGAATCCGTAACAAACTATAAAATATCACATGGTAAAGCAATTATTCTTGGTATGTACATTGTTTCAAAGCTTTTTGATACAAGACTAGAAGTTGTTGATTTTTTATCTAGATTTATTGAACCAGATGACTTTAGATTGTTAGACCCTGATAAATTATTTAATTTGATTTCTACAGATAAAAAAACTATAGGCTCAAAAATTTGTTTTATTCATTCTCCTGATTTTGGAATTACTAATTTTGAATTAACAGAGATTGATGATATTTTGCTTGGTAAAATACATGAAATATTTGCTAATTGATTTTGGAGCATCATTTATCAAATCTTCTATATTTAATGATTCTGATAATAAAATAAGTAACTATACAGAAATTGAATCACCATTTCTAGTGGCTGATATTTTACCCATATCCGAACTTAAAAACATTCTAGATTCTATACTAACTTCATATTCTGATTATGAGTATGTAATTACAAGTAGTATTAAAAATGGAACTTATGAAAATGATATTTACCAAAGCTGGAAAATTAAAATTGCAGACAATAATGTCTGTGACCTAATTAGTAAAATTTTTCAAGATCAACCAACTTATCATGTTCATAATGATCATAATAAATTAAGTAAAATTAAAAATATAACCAAGTTGGGCACTTATAAAAATAAAGTATTTTTAAGTTGTCTTGGTGATACAGATTGTGTTATGAGATCTAAACAACTTGAGGATAATCAATTTATCATAAATTTAGGTACTGGTTCTCAAATTATTTCAAAAAATGAAACAGTATCATTTATTCCAAGTGGGCGAATGTTCAATGTTTTCTATAATTTTTTTAAACCACTTTGTATTGATATATTCGATTACTTTAAAAAACTTAATGTTGATGATTTAAATAATTCTGATTTAGCATTTGATTTGTCAGTATTTCCACAAGCAAAAAATTTTATTAACTATGGAAAAGTGTTAAACATCAATGAACACAATTTTAATTTGCACAACTTTATTTCTTCCTTGATGAAGAATTATTTGGATCAATATATTGACTTCTTAATTGTGAGTAATCCATCAAAAATTTACTTAACTGGAGGTATTGCTCAAAAAGTACCAGTTATATTCAGTTATTTTAATCACAAATTACCTGACATAGAAATTATTTTAGATAGTGATTGTAATGTTCACTTGGGTATGGTGGAGATGATAAAACATGAAAAAAATTCTAATAACTGGTAGTAATGGATATGTTGCTAGAAATTTATCAAAAGGCTTATCAGAATATGATTTAGTTCTTGCTAATAGAGAAAGTTTAAATTTATTAGATCCAATTCAAGTAAAAAATTTTTTTAGTAAAAATTTTTTTGATGTTGTAATTCATACAGCAATTTCTGGAGGTAGTAGATTAAAAGAAGATAGTTCTCAAGATTTTTTTAATAATTGCATTATGCATCAAAATATTTTAGAAAATTCGTGTTCTTTTGATAAGTATATTTCTTTTGGATCAGGCGCAGAATTAGACAGAAGATATAACGTTGATTCAAACTGCGATTTGAGTTATGCCTATCCTGTAGATCCTTATGGTATGAGTAAAAATTTTATTGCAAAATCTGGGTTTCTATATCCTAATTTTAACAATATCAGAATTTTTGGTGTATTCAATCACGATGAGCTACCAACAAGAATGATAAAAGCAAGCATATTAAATTATATAAATAGAAAACCAATTGTAATACACAAAGATAGATTTATGGATTTTTTCTTCATGGATGATTTGTGTAAAATAGTAAAATTTGTAATAAAATCTGATTGTAAACAAAAAATAATCAACTGCTCTTACCTTGAAAAATATAAATTGAGTGACATAGCAAATTATATAAATCAATTATCAGATTTTCAGGTTGACATTGTTGTAGAAAATGATGATATTGGCTTGAGCTATTTTGGAGATTATAATTTACATTTATTTGATGTTGAATTAACAGGTCTTAAAAATGGCATAATTAAAACATATGAAAAAATATTAGAAACAAAATGAAAATAATAAATTACTGTCCTTGTTGTGAAAGTAAAAACTTTCTTAAAAGTCCTTCTGTATTAATGCCATTTATAGCAAAAAGAGTTTTTGGTTATGATTTAGTTACAATAGATGAATCTTGGAAATTATTCAATTTTCCATCTGGAGTATCTTTATCTCAATGTTGCTCATGTCAGTGTCAAGAATGTGGATTTTTATTTCTTGACATGCGATTTGATGCCGAAGAAATGTCTAATCTATATGAAAATTACAGAGAAGATGAATATACAAAACTTCGTGATTTTTATGAACCAGGTTATGCTGAAAAAAATATAATTATGCAACAAGGTATCAAATATAAATCCGACATAGAAATGTTTTTATCCGAGTTAGGACAATTCAAAACAGTTTTAGATTGGGGTGGAGATGATGGATTGAATACACCATTCTCTACTGCGGAACAAGTTTTTATTTATGATATTTCTGGTAATGATGTTTTAGAAAACTTTATTTCAGTTACAGATAATAACATAAAAGACTATTCTTACGATCTCATAATTTGCAGTAATGTTTTAGAACATGTGTCTTATCCAAAACATATTTTGAAAGAAATTTATGAACTGATGAATGAAGACACAGTTTTATATATAGAAGTCCCTTATGAAAAACTAATGCAAAATAATTCCGAATCAAAAGATAAATATCTCTTGAAAAGACACTGGCACGAACACATAAACTTCTTCTCTGAAAGAGCACTAGTAGAACTTACAAAGAGCTGTGGTCTAGAAATTGTCAAACAAAAAAATTACAGTGAAAATGTGAATCAGAAGATCTCAAACATCGAAAATGTTTTGATGATAGCTTGTAAAAAAATTAGCAAATAAAGAGAGTATAATAATAATATGAATAACTTGATGGTGAATTTCTTACAAGGCAACCGAATTATTGAATCAATTGATGCCGAAATATATCTTAAATCTCTTTCGAAACAAAAAGATTTCAAGAAACTTATTTGCGTACATGATGTTTCTGAAGAAAATATAAAGATTTTAGAAAAATATTATGACTATATTGTAAGAGTAAAGGAAAATATGATTCCTTTCAATTTGACATATGTAGCATATTACAATTGGATTTGCGAGAACGGAAAAGACTTTGATTATGTCATGCAGTGGGATATGCGTGATGTTATTATTCAAAGAAACCCTTTTGAGTTTATGGAAAGTCACCCTGACAAAGAGTTGTTTTTAGTTTGCGAGGGTATGAAGATTAGTGAGAATGATTGTAATGCAACTTGGCATGAGTGGACCCTTAAAACTCTTGCATTCAATAATTCAAGATATGATGATTCTTATGTAATTAATGGTGGAACATATGGTGGAAAGACAAGCGCTTTCTTAAATTACTGCACATTGATTCTAACAGCTATGAATAGAAGATTTAATTACATAATTCCTGATCAAGCAATGTTGGGCTACTTATATAGGCAATTCAAGCAAAACCCAAATATCATGTTATGCCATCCGTATACAGATACTTTTTGTGCCACAGGTGAAGCTATCAAAAGAGATAATGTAGATGTTTTTTTTGATGGTGCAGATGTTTGTAATCAACAAGGTGAAAAATATTTTTTATTTCATCAATGGGATAGAACTGAAGCTGCAGAATTGATTAGAAATAAATTTAAAAACACTTTGTCTTTTAATTTATAAGTCTTTTTCAATTTCAAAGTCTTTTAAGTCAACAGCATTTTCAGATTTTACTTCATTTTTTGTTGCAAGAATAAGTTGTATTGTTTCAAACTCTTTCATTGAAATATTTGAAAATTCATCTTTGCTCATAGATACCAGCCCTCTTATCATGTAGTCAATTTCTACTAATAAAGGGGGCACTGGAAATGTTTCAGTGTGATTAGGGTTAAAATACTTTTTAGCTGAAACGTAATAAAAATTTGCTTCATCTGCACTCAAATATAGATATTTTTGAAATTCTAACCACAGTTTTTCTATTGTAACATGGTCTATTTTGTTCAATAACGAAGATTCAAATTCTGAAATAAAATCTATATTGTTTACAGTATCATAAGCTCTCAAAATGGCTAACTTTAAGATTTCTCTTTTTTCAAATTCAGAATTTTGATAAACTATATTATCTTTTTTCCTGAAAGACTTTGCATCGATCAAGAGTCCTTCTTTCCATGTAATTTCTCTTACTATAAATTTAGTGCTATCAATATCGATTATATGCACTTTATCGGTTTTAATTTTTTCGAAATATTCTATAAAATCTTTCATAATAGTGTAAATTCTGAAATCTTTGCATTACCCAGTCCTGAAAAATATGTTTCTTCAGTCATTCTTACTGCAAAACTATACTCTTGAATATAACCACCTCCAGGAGAAACGGTTATAACTGGTTGCTGCCAATCAACATTTTTCATTGAGTAATAATAATAACTTCCAAAAAACATTGTCAAAGATGAAGCATTTGTATTTATAAAATTTTGATTTGTAGGATTGAAAATCTTAATCGATCCAGTAACTTTTCGTGTGCCTAACGATGCAAATCTTGGACCAACTATATCACCAAATTCTTCTGTGCGGTTTAGGTAAGAAAATCCAGGGTATGTAAATATAAAATTAACATCTTGTGTAACTGTTAGAGACATGCCAACTATTTTGTGAACAGGCATCTTGTCACCTTTATACGCAGATCTTACAGTATTCACAAAACTATTAAAAGCATTATTACCTGAATGATGAGTCAAAGAAAATAAACAGTCACTTAAATTAACAGGTCTGTATTTATCAGCAAAGTTATTGAAAGATTCTTGATTAAATATCTTGATTGATGGATCTAAAGTAGCTAAATTTATTATACTTCCATCTGTGTAAGGCTTAAATGGAGGTATGTTATCTGGAGAAATTAATACCCTGCCTCCAGTCAGACTACAATTTATTTCAACATCACCTAAATTATTTGTACCTTCGACACTAATGCTGAAAGAATTTAAAAAAGCAGGACCAAATGATTTATGCGACGGTATTGATGAGCAAACCATTATTGGTAGTAAAGGTTCATATGAAGCTCTATATATTGCATTTTCTCCTGCATTATGTATGTTTCTTTGATATACAGATAATAATGGACTAAACGAAAAATTTGCACTATATACATATCCAGAATATTTAGGATGATTAAGTAAAGATAGTCCAGAAAAATTTGGAAGAGGTTCGTAAATATTCTGACCACCATTATCACTAAAACTATTACAAAATAGTGGAAAGTATTTTGCTCTACTAAATCTTTTTGTGTAATAATCTTTGTAAGGTGGATTTTGTGTAATTCTGTCTAATTGTTTGTATCCTAAAGCATACAAATCCCACGAATAAGATTGTGTGGGGCTTGTTTTTGAAACTCTATATCCACCACGAAATTTTGTTTGCAGTTCGTAAAAAGTATCAAGCACAGTAACATAAATACTATGACCTGAAGACGGGATATTGTTAATGACATTATTTAAGATTCTTGGCATTTATTTTCCACTGGTCATTTCTAACCATTTTTTTGATAATGCTTTTACCAATTCATATCTCATGTGCGAAACACTATGTATGTCAGGATAGTAAACCTGAACTTCTTCTTCATCATGGTCCTTTATTCTTATTGATGAGAAAAAATTGGAAACAATCAATTTGCATAAAACTGAAGTTCTTAATAAAGGGTTGCCTGTTACAGAATTGATAATTGTAGCTTCTTCTATAATATTAGACATATCTTCAAAATTTCTTCCTTTTACATCACAAGAAATTTCTGATTTTCCATTGGGATCAATTTTATAACAAATAACATCGCCATCATCATTTTTGATGATATTGCAATTAATTTTTAATTCAAATCTTTTTCCAGCATCTACAAAAATACTCATCAATAACTTCCTGTTGATTTTAATACTGGGTCAAATGTATAATTTTGAGTTGCTACTGAAAAATTAACTTTATTCTTTTGATATTCCATTCTAGAATGTTCTTGAGAAACTGTTGACCACACAACTTCAGGTAATTCTAATTTAATTGGACCCATATCAAAAGTTATACCATCATTATTTATGCTACTTGGTCCTGATAAAAATTCAACCATAGCCCAGGGTTTTATAGGTCCAGTGTATGTTATAGATCCGGAAATTTTACGACCTTCAGAATAATATCCATAAGGCAATGAATTCTTGAAAAAATTTTGTTTTGAATCACTACCTTTAGAATTCAATGTAAAAATTGGTTTCAAGTTATTCTCAATACTTATGTCCATTTCAGTAACATAAATGCTATCTAGTTTAGACTGCTGGAACCCTCTGAATAACTTTGAATCTATCATTGTGCCTAAACCAAATAATCCATACTCTGGTGCACTTTTGTAAACTCTGGTGTTAAATCCATTCAGTATATAACTTGGTTTTTTCTTGAAATAATTTTCTATGATAGAAGTAAAATTATTAAACATTTGAACCTGATAAGTTCTATCCACATTTAATACTTTTAAATCTATATAAGCTGTTATCTGTTCACCAGGTTTAAAGTTAATAGCAAATTTTTCAACAAGACATCCACTTAATAACCCTTGTTTTAATGTAAATAGAGAAAATGATGCTTCTCGTCCAGTTGATTGTGGGTAAGCTGATATATATGATGTATCTCTATTAAAAGAGGTATTTATTCCAGCACCTATTGTAAGTAATCTACTGGATTTATTAATCCCAGTAATTTCAACTAAATCATAATATGAATTAGTATCTGACTTTATTTTAGCTGTAAATGGCAAATCTAATGCCATAAATTCAGCAATATTATCAATGTAAAGTTGAGTAGCTCCCACCCCAACAGTACTAGCATTATCAGAAGTAAATCTACCAATAAAAGATGTAGGAGAGCCTTTGAAAGCTTGGATGCAATAATCGAAAAATGCTGCTAATGAAAAATCCAAGTATCCCCAACTATCAACCTTAAAAGGATACGTAAAGCTCACATTATATTCTTTTGGTCCTAGATAAAAAGAATTAGGATTAGCTCCTTCACCAGCAAATCTTTGACCCGCATCAGATTCTTGAGCGCCTTGAATATTGAAATTATCTATAGAAAATAAATAATTTGTATTTATATTACCAAAAGATAAGTTGAAATCAGGATCTTCGGCATACTCTCTTGATAAGGCAAAAATATCATAATAGCCTGTTTCAAAAGCAGGAGCGTAAAGATGAGTGCTAAAATTATTATAAGCTTCTCTATAAAGATATTGAGATGGAAAAAATTCCGAACTTCCAATACTTGGAGCTATAACTGTTTGATCAACACCAAAAGCTTTTATATCTGGTTTAAGTGAGCTTGCTCGGGTACTTTTTCTCATATAAAAACCTATGGTGTAGTTTCAACAGTAATTAGATCGTAAATATCCCACAAAATTGGACCATTATTAAGTCTAGTTAAGTTGGCACCAGGAGTAACAGATACATCTAAAACTCTATCAAATACTTGTAATTCATTTCCTAAAGCAAATCTTTGATTTCTTTCTGAACCCTTTGGCACTGTTGTGGTCAATGTAACTGGTATACCATTCTCTCCATTTTGTGCGATTACAGTAACAACTAAATCATTCTTGATTGTTTGATCATTGGTAGTTGCTATGCCTGTTGTTGATCCATTGAAAATTACATTTGAAGTTGAAAGATCTTCTACATATGGAACATACACGGAAAGCTGTCTAGGTTGCAAAGAAATTCTGTTAGTAAGCTTGACACCTCTTTTAAGAACCTCTCCTGAAATATTTCCGTCATCAAGGTACCCTCTAAATTTGTAATAAGCCGTCCCACCTGTACCTGTCCACGAACTTCCACTGTTTATAGATGTAAGCCCTTGACCAGAACTTCCAGAAATAATTCTAGTAAATAAACTAGTTGATCCTAAACCAGTAGTAAAATCTGATGGTTTGTTGATTACAAGCCAATAATTTGAAGTTGTTAAAAGATTTGCTCCTGTATTGAACTTGACTGTATATTCGTTTGTACCTTGAATAATATCTGAATATCGTAAATTAGCTTCGCTCGTGATCATTCCATTTGGGGTTGGAGTAGATCCTGTGGCAGAATATATTGATATAGATAAACCAGAATTGCCTGTGCCAGAAGTTTGTCCACCAGCAATAAAGTTCAATTTCAAGCTCACTCCGCCAACAAAACAATTTTCTAAAGGTGTTATCTTGAAAGCTGTAAGCCCATTGTTTAAAGATAAATTTGCATTATCTTCTACTGATATTATCGTATTATATGGTGGATACTGGATTTCATTTATATTTGTTAATTTTCTTTCAACTAAATCATTACTCAACTGTGGTTTTTTATAAACATGATAAAATAAAGTATTAGTTATTCCAGCACCAGTCCAGTTTAATTCAGCTAGATAATTACTATTTGTAAAGTTTGATGAAATTATATTTCCATAAACAGGTATACTTTCAACATATTCATCTGTTGAAATGTTATATACTATTGTTGTTCCGTAGATTTGTGTTCCGGAAAATAATGATGAAACATAATTAGAACAAGAAATAGCATTTACAGTAAAACCTGTTGCCGATGCACTATTGTTACTCCCAACTGCTGCATTATAAGTGATTAAGTCTCCACGAAAAATTGCAAAAGTATGTTGAGTATCAGAACCTAAAGTTTCATAATATGATTTGGAAAAATTATATGGAAATTCAAATCTTTCTAAACCACTGAAAGATAGACCTTTTGAATAAAATTCAGTTTTTCTAAAGGGTTGTGTTGATAATATTTCTCTTTGTGATATTCCACTTGCGTCAGCTAAAGTTTCTAAATATCTATAGACAGAAGTTACAGTGTTTTTAATGTATTCATTATTTTTGTAACTTGTCAATGTATTATTTGCTTCGGAGCAATTTTGCACAATTAAACTAGAATCAGATGAGTCACCAAAAATTTTGTAGGTTGATATATCGGTTGGCATATCAATAACTGTTCTTGTAAGACCTGTTCCTGAATTTACTACCACAGGATTTTCTGGATTCTTAACCATCACTTTTCCTATAGGAATCCAGCTTGTAGGTAATGGTGGAAAATATTGAAAGTCTGATACATTTTCATTCAATTCATAAACAGGAAAACCAGTTATATATTTTACTCTTGGCTGAAAAAGAAAGTTTACAGGATTATCTAGGTAATAAGTAACTGGTAAAGTTCCAAAACTTGAACCATTATAGTATGAAGGATCAACAACAAGACCTTGACCGTCAGCTGAAACTCCAGAAAAATTAATTAGATAATTGCCAACAAAAGCTTGAATAGGAAAGCCTAAATTTATTGCAATATTTACATCTTTGACATATAAAACATTTGTTCCAGCAAGACAAGTTGTACTTACTGTAGTTGCCCAAACTTGTGATGCTTTTTGAGCTTCTGCAATTGGCATTCCTAAAGTAATACCATATTTGTAACTAGTTGAGCCTAATCCTGATAATGAATAATTTTTAGACCATTCTTTCTTGATTGGAATTTTTTGTGGTTGTAATTGAAAAACAGATCCATTATAAGCTAACTGACCACTTCTCACAGTTACATAATACGGATCAAAAGCTATATCATAAGTTACATCAAATCCAAGAGGTGCTGTCTCTAAAACTCCAAAGTAAGGAAATCCTGTATTGGCAATTGATAATAAATTATTTATTTCAAATATTGATGATCCAGGCGTGTCATTATCACCGATGCCATAATTAAGTGCATCGTAAATATTTCCTATTGTTTTTGTAAGTTCAAGTAATATTTCTTCAACTTTAGATGAAATTGCCATTTTATATATTTATACTCAACTCTGATGAAAGGTAAGATAACAACCTAGAAGGTAATGGTTGTGCGCTAGATTTCCAATAAGATGTAAAATCTGGTGACCAATCAGAACTTGATACCCAACTAGTTATAATTTCAAATGTTAAACTTTTTTGTGTATTATATTGTTCTGAAATTAAGACATAATTTCTTATAATAGAAGATATTACAATTCTACTTAAATTTTCTTCAGAATATCCAAAATATCCACGAGGCTGTCTATTATCCAAAAGTTTAAAAAATACTCTAGAGTTTTTAATTGACTGGTCATAATAGTTTACGTCTGCAATAAATTTATATAATTCTACTTGATAATCTTTTGTAGTAGTAAATGAAAACTCTGTAGAGTTGGATATAATTTCTTCAGCAGTTTCAATATCTACGTCTTTGCTTATAATCAAAGGATACCCAGATGGATTATTTACTGGTCTAGCTATAGAAAAAACTAGTTCTTGCCCATCTACAGTATCAGATGTAAGAAATATTTTTCCAAAAACATACCCGTCTGACATGGTATCCAAATTACCTAAAACTTCTGATACTGTATAGCCAATTTCATTATTAGTAGGAAATTCTAAATTAGTGTTAGATAAAATTGTTTTTACTAGACCTTTACCAAAACACAAAATATCCAATACATTGTTAAAATTTTGAGTTTTTATGCTTGATAAACCATATAGTAATTGTAAATTTCTTTCCACACTGTTATAATTTAAAGCATATTCTTGCATGGACAAAGCGTAATCTAATGTTTCTTTAGTCTTATCTAATGCAGTTACCAAATTGTTCATAGATACTGCTGAAGCATAGTTCATTGCCATTATTTGTTCCTAATTACAATTTTATCTGTGATTGGAAAACCTAAATATTCATCGTTTATATCGGATAAACTTTTTCCAACTGAAAGAAAAGTAATGTTTTGAATTTTATTTGTATCTATGTTCACTGGAGCAATACTATTGTCTTGGTAAAATGAACTATCTAGCTGATTCCAAATCGATGTGCCTGTCTTTCTCCATTCAAGCTTAATTTGATGATCGTTCTGATAATTATTGAAATGTAATTCGAGTTTTATAGGTTGAGAACTTCCAGTTGCTACAAAAGAGCTAGTAAAAGAAGTCAATGATGTATTTTTCCAATTACTTATTGAAGGTTTTTCTTCATCATTAATAAAGAAATTTACTCCCCCATTAGTTGTAACTTTGAAATCATATGTGACACCTATAGATGATAAAGTAGTAAACTCTCCTAAAATATAACCGTTATAATAGTTGGTTTGCCCTAATCCAGAAAAGTTTTTAAAATCAACATTGTAGGTAGCTGATGTTAGGTCACTAGCATTATCAGTAACTAATTCTAAATAGTTCCAAGATGACTTTCTATACCATTGTGTAACCCATGTAGGAGATTTATCTAATTTTATGTATTTAGTTTGTAAATTATTATTAACATTATATTTAATATATATATGTATGTCGTTAGCTCTTTTTATAAATCTGTTTGTATTATCACCTACATAAACAGTATTGGCTGTACCACTCAAATTGCTTGATAAAGAAATTAAGTGTTGATTGATAGCAGAATCGAAATATACATCAGTGATTGCAGTACCTGAAGAAATTTGGTTTCCAGTTATGCCAAGACCCACCATAAGCATAGGGTCAAAATTTTCATCACTTACATACAATAAATTTGTACTTGCACTGCCTGTTACAGCTACACCTACCACTCTCGTTATCATTGATCTTGGATAAATAGATAATACTGATGGCGTAAAAATATTTTTGCTATTTATCGACCAAAATTCATCAAGTAGATAATCTTCATTATTAGCTCTTGAACTATTTGGAGCAGGAAGAATTAAACTAGTATTATCAAAACTTCTGTTAAATCCACCGTATATTTCTTCATCTGGCTCAAAGAAAACAACATAAGGTGTTCCAGCTACATTTGTCCATGAATATCCATCATAAGTTGCAGAGTTATTTATAGTAGGAGTTGAAGTTTCACTTATCTGTAAACGTAAGTCATACTTTATTATATATTCTTGACTTGATAAGTTTCCAGCTGACGATACAACAGAAAGTGAATTTGTTGCACCTATCGAGCTAATTTCGTACCAAGTAGATATATCAGTTACTACACTTGATCCAAAGCCTATTGAAGCATATTTTTGATAAATACTAAAGTTTGCATAAGTATTATTTGCTGGATTGTAAATACCAGTGATAGCTGTACCATTTACATCCACAAGACCTTTAGTTTTAGTATCATAAGATGGAGGGTTTGTGTTTGATTCAAAAACAAACCAATATGTTCTGTCTTTTGTAAGCGAATAATTTACATAAAAAAATGTATCTTCAAAAATATTTTTTATTGAAGAATAAAAAACTTTCGATCCAGTAATTAATTTCTTATTTGGTAGATTTTCATAATTATCCCAAATTGAACACTGAATATATGCATCGTTGTTCAAAAATAAAGCTAAACTTGAAAGTCTTATTTTAAATGATTTTATATCAATGAAATCAATAGGAGTTATCTTAAAAGCAAACTTATTATAATTCACACTTAAGTAATTTCCAATTTGTTGCTGATTTATGCTCAATGAATCAGATACTGCAATTTGTTGTTTAAAAATATTTTCAAGATTATTGATACTGGCATCACTTGTAGAATATCCAGCTATCGAAATGATGAATGAATCTGATCTTAAATCATTTACATTTTTGGCTGTTTTTATCTTTGAATTTTGCGTACCACCTGCAATTTCTTCATAATTTGAAATCCAATATTTACTTGAGTCCAAAGCAAAATTGGAGACTGTCATACCAACTTCTTTGATAGTTGAGTATTGATTAGTAAATTTATTTGAATCAGGATTGTAAAAAGATTTTGTCAATTCATAGTCACTGACAGCTGAATCAATATCTGTTTGTGAGATGTTTGGATTACTTGATTTTAGGCTTGCGATAAAATCATCTTTAGTTTGTTTATTTGAATCGACAGGCTCTACAACTTTGCTTAATATTGTGCGACTTTCACCCATTTGTAAATCAGGAATAATGGCTGAATTTCCATAAAGTCGATACTCTTCAATAGAATTAAATGTTCCAACAGAATTAGATGATTGCTCTGTGCTTGTCCCTTGTTTGTAGTATCCAGATACTGACACATTATTTCTTAATCTATTATTGTATTCTTCATCTGAAATATAAAACTGTGATGCATTTAATTTTATATTCTTGATATATTCATTCCAATTTGAATCTTGAAATTTAATTGCAAATGAGTAATCTTTACATAATTTTGTTCCAGTATTTTCTTGATCCAAAAGATCAGGAACATTAGTTGTCTCTTGATAAAACTCAAATTCTGTATTGTTTTCAAAATTTATATCATATAGATGCATTCCATTTTCATCATTTTTGAAGAATACAGTTGTTGGTGGTAATGGCATCCAAGACGCAAGTGCATTTGAACCTGAAACAGACACACTAATATTTTTAGGTTCTGTTTCTAGTGTACTATTCTTGATACCAAAATTTTGGTTTTGTATATTGTTTTTATAATTTTCATCTAAAATCAAATAACTGTTGGTTACTATTGACAAAACTTTTCCATACAAAATGGATCCATCTACGCTATATAGATAATCATTCTCTGTAACTTCACTTAAAAATTTTGTATTTGATCCAATAACAATATTGCTACCACCAGAAATTGATATTGTGCCTGAACCGTTGAAAATCTGATAATTTGATTGAAGATTAGGAAGGATTGGATATTTCAACAAATTGTGAACAAGTTTAGTTTTCTTTGCACTTGTGTTTGCAAAATCTGAATAATTTGACAAACTATTATATTTGTATCCAGAAAATGGAACTACCAACTTAATAGAAAGATTATCAAAAATTGCATTGTATTCGGTAGACCTTGTGTAGCTTGTAAAGGTCAGAACATCTTGCAGTAAGTCACCTAATAAATCACTTTCTCCAATTGAATTCACGGCAAAATTATCAGATACACGATTTATAAAAATAATAGAAGCATTGTTCAAATTATATGATGTACTAGTTTTAGTCTTAATAGTTCCTGAAGTCTTGAATGATGGATAAGAAAGTATTATTTTTGCAATAATGTCGTATTCATCATCCACCTGTGGATAATTTACAAAATCGTTCCAATCTGCGGGAGCAGATTCTAAAGGCATAGCTTTACCAAAAAATAAATAAAAATCGATATCACCGTTTTCGTATTGGTTTCCTGAAATTATATTTTTTGAAGCAATAACGACTGAAACAAATTCGAATGAGCTTAATGAAACGTAATTTGCTAATGAATTTGTATCACCAAATGCACTGAATGTTTCTGGAAACAAATATCTAAATGGTTCTGTGGTTGTAATATAATCACCATCAAAATATTTTTGATTAGTTTTATTTTTTGAAAAAAGATAAATGTTTGTATCGTTGACACCCGTTTTATCGAAAGAAATATAATTTTGAATTTCTTTTTGTAGATATGTTTTTCTAGGGTAAATATTCCAAGTAGAAGCAAGGTTACTTGAGTTAAAAGTTACAGCATTACCAGATGTATATGTTGGATAAGTGGATAAGAAATTTGTATCATGAGTATCCCAATAAAAGGCTAAATGATACCAATAATTTGCTGTCCAAGTTGCTGGAGTTTTTACCTTAAATAAATAATGATCCTTAATTCTCTCTATCGTAGACCCGGTGGAAGATACTTCTGATACATTATAAGCAAGATATGTCAGAGCTAAACCCGCCATACTTCCACCAAGAGAAAATGTAGATCCAATGCCTTCGGTTTTAAGAAAAATATGAGAAGCAATTCCTAAATCTTTTGGAGTATTTGTAAGCGGGTTAATAAATTGTGCGCCTTCAAAATATGATTTTGGAATTATTATGTGAGCTTCGTTATTTGAAACTGTTCCTGTATTTTTTACTGAAATCCATCTCGATGAATTGAACAAGTTTACTCTTCTATACAAACTGCCATCCCATCTAACAGGGTAGTCATAGTTTGTTCTTTCAGATCCATCACTTGGCTCGGAATTTATATTGTAAATTATGTAAGATGTATTGGCGTTACCAGCAGCATTATATTTTGGTATGTAATATTGCCATGCATTGTAATCCCAAACACCCCATCCTTCAGTAGCTGGAGCATTGTAATATTGAGGTGTCCAACCACCTGTGTTAGCAAAACTAGCAATCTTCTGATCAACAGTATATTTACCACCTTGAAATCCAAATGAAATATTTTCATCTGAATCAAAAGTTTGAAAAGGTTTTGTTGTTAATCCTAATGGAGTTTTACCAGCAAGGTCATAATCATGAAAGATTGTTGATCCTCTGAATTTGACTGCAATTCTTTCATAATCTAAAAAATATCCTCTCTTAAGATTTAAATCCCCAACCAAATCCTTAAAAGCATATTTAGCTTTTCCGATTTGATTGATTATAAATTCAAGACCTTTTTTAGATACGAGACTCATGTTTAGTATGCAGTTGTTGGTACGTTATCTGGACCAAAGTATATTTGTCTGACTAATTCTTTTGCTGAAATTGTTATGGTTCCACTTCTGAAAAGTTGTTTACCTGTAGCATCATCTGAAGATTTATTATCATTGCAAAGTACATCGTAAAGCATTCTTACAGGCTCTACATTATCTGCTTGCATTCGTAATATATTATTTCTTGCTTTGGTTGGTAAATTTGCTACAGTGGTTCCAGCTCCAACATCGTTATACATTCTGATAAATGCTTCTGCTGCTTTACCAGAATCAGGTAAAGCCGGAGCTGCTAAATTTGCTGGGTGAGTTTCTGCCCAAAGAGTGTTAAATTCATTTGTAACTGTTGTAGCATATGAACTTAATATACTATTATGATCTACAGTAAAGTGAGCTGGTGAAAGAGTAAACTTTTCACAAATTGGGCAGATATCTACAACCCAAATTCTTCTGTGTTTTCTCAAAATAGATAATATTATTCTTGTTGCTTCTTGAGTGACTCTTTCGGTAGTTTCAATATTATCAGCGCCAACATTAATCTCAATACTTAAGTTGTGCTCATATTCTTGTAATCCAAAAGATATATCTTTTAATGGAGAACTAGCCCCTTTGAATATTACTGAAATAGCGTTTGGTCTAACAGCTGCTTCTCCGATATAAAATCCAGAAACAGGTCTGTCAAATATAACTGCTTCACCTTTGGCATTTTTAGGTAATTCGTAAAATAAAATGCCCCTTAAGGTATCGTAAACTCGCTCAAGCATTTATTTCACCTATTGACTTTGGCCTTTTGAACGCTTGCCCTCTGTTGGATTAGTAACTACTCCTCTCAATGTGGCTCTAACAAATCTATCACCACGAGTATTTCGTTGTCCAAATAATCTAATTTCTCCGTTTTGAATTCTTACAATTTCATTTTGAGCAAAATCAAATCTTACTTTTTGAGCTTCAGAATATTGTGGATCTGCTCCTTGAAGTGCTTGCATATAATACATTTGAGCAGCAAGAATAGCACATATTACAGGGACAGGATGGGGATAAGAAACATCACCGCCCATATTTACTTGTTTCAATGGGACATCGTACATTGTTGCGAGGTTAGCGTCAATTTCTGCTGATGCTTGCTGGATGAAGAAATCCAGATTAATATTCGAAGCAGATTCAGGAGTAGGATTTCTAAAGTTAGGAATTGGGTTATCACCCTCTGTTACGACATTAGGTGGAAGATATTGTTTGACATCGTTTGTTGTGCAATAAGAACGTGGCATTATACTACTCCTGTATTTGGTCTTAAATATTTAGGTGTATATTCAACACCTTGATCACCTTGTATCAATCCCATTTCTTGTGCGTCTTTTCTATGTATTAAGGTGAAGACATTTGAATTGTCAAGATCACTAGCAGATGTTGCTCCAGAATTTACGAACCTTGGGAAATCAATATCAACATCTCTATATCCACCTGATTTTGCATTAAAAATCTCAACACCATCAGGAGCAAATTTACTTCCTTGTAAACGGTTCAATGTTTGAGCCAACTTTGAGTTAACATTCGTAGCCAAAACAAATCCATTATTATCGTGGACAAACCCACAAGCTTTATCTATCGAAAGATTTCTAGGCACTGGTTTGGTCAAATTATAAATATATAATTCTTCTTTACCTGTACATATATAGGTCTGTCCCGATGCAACAACTATATCCATTTGTTGTTCTTGGGCCATTTGTTTGGCTCTTAATCCTACGGCAGGTGTACCTGGAGAAAGAATACCAACAATATCTAATCCATTAATAATTGCTGAAGTAAGGATAGATTTAATTGTGGAATTTAGATAATCTTCGTTTGAAAAAGCTTCTTCGTTATCAATAAATACGCATAAATCAATTCTTAAGACATTTTTTCTTAAGGCTGTGCATTCTTTTGCTATGTGATACCAGGAGCGTTCCATAATTAAGAAAATACTAGGTATCTAGCTTCTTTACCTATCTTTTATTCCCACAATCAGGGCAAAACTTTTCTACACCAAGGAACTTAAACCCACATTCAATACAAAATTTTGCTAATTGAGCTGTTCCACATTTTAAGCAAAATTTAGCATCGAGTGGCAAAGCATATAAGCACTCTACATTAGAGCAATCTTTAAAATTTTTTTCAGTTTGCTTACGTTCTTTGGTTCCATCCATTTCATCAAGTTCAGAAATCAAGTCTGCGATATTAACTGAATTTGGATTAATTGCTGAATGCTGTTCCACTTCTTCTTCCATTTCAGGTTCAGATGGCTTCAATATGGGTTGTTTTTCTGCCCATTTTTGAAATTCTGGGCTATCGAAAAGACTTTGCTTTGGTTCTGCACTAACATCACCAAATTCATTGATTTTGAGGTCAATTTCACGATCAGTCATTTCCATCTCATCCCCAAGCACTGTATGTCCAAATTTATTGACTTTTGGCTTGGGGAGATCTTCTCTATGTGGGTTTGTGAAAGAGTGTCTTAAGGCCTTGATTTGATCGTCGTTCATAAACTAATTTTACAGTTTATTGTTTCTTTTTGTCGTCTCTTCTCTCATATTTGAAGCTAACAACCTCGAATGAATTTGAATCTGGTTCATCCCCAGCAGCAAATTCTTTGGCGGTGTCTGAATGACTTTCAATTGATTGTAAAATCTTGCTCATCAATTGTGTATCTGGAATAGGACCATTGTGTTTAGCTTTGATTTCAACAGCAAAACTGTGTATTGTCCCATCATCACTTACAACACTCACATTTGGACGTGGTCTAGCAAAAGATTCAATCTTTGGATTTGATCCTGTGTCAATAGTGGAATCTTCAACTTCCATAGGTGCAGTGCTTCCCAAGTCAAAAACAGCATCGTTTATTTTGCTGCCTAATTCTGGATTTACTTGTGCTACTCTAGTCTTTATGTCGTCCAATACTCTAATCACTCTGTTCATTTTTTCATCCTCATAGTTTTCTCTTTTCTTACACCCATTAATAATGGGAATTAAGATTTAATATTAAAATGTATATTAACGTTAATCTTAAAAGAAAATTGTTCATTTAAAGTTTTAAATTTAATTGTTGCTAGATTAAGCAACAGAACAATTTATCCTCCAGTACCAATATTCCAGATATATCTGAAAAATCTACTTCTTCCTCCAGGCATATTGAATTCTGGTACAACAACAGATCTAATTCCTGGATAAGTAGCAATAGGTAATTTTTCTAACATCTTTTCAAATTCTTCTTTGTACATAGTTGCTGATTGTCTTATATCATCAGTAATCCTTGCATCAGGGTCTTCAATAAGTAATCTTCTTTGCCTATTTGTTAAGCTTGTAAGTAGACTTCTTAAGATGTAGTATGCAGCTCCATAGACTAATGCTGGATCATAAAAATAAGGTGCATCAGTTACTTTTTGATATTTGCTTGCACCAGGTTGAGAATTTATTGATTGTAATGCCATGTACAAGCTACTGTTCATATGGTCATTTGTGATCATTTTTATGCTGTATGAAACCAATACGTTATCATAACTATGAATTTCAACAGGATCACCATTAGCATCAATGAAATAGATATTTCCCATAAAATCGTATTTTACTCTGAGACCATTTGGATAGTTGTTTCCATCAGTGTATTGAGATTCATATCCATCTCTATTCTTGATGATTGGATCATAGGTAGTATTGATTGTTGAATAAATTGGTGTAGTTTCCGATAATTGAATTAGTGGATCTCTATCACCTTGATTACTTGGACCAGAAATTCTTACTTCTGGTTTAGGTACTGAATTCCAAAATGCAAATGCAACAGACCCAACACTTCTATTTCTTCTAAAAATTACTTCTTCGTCGTAAATAGGAATGTTCAAAAGATGCTCTAATTCATACCTTAAACTACTTTTTACGAGTAATTCATCTCCTAGCATTGGAGATGAAGTATTAAGTACATTTCCGTTTGAATCTACTTCTTGGATTCTGTAGTAATCTGAAGGTGATCCATTGGTATCTACACCTTCATTTGTTGGAAAAGTTACTGTAGCAATTGTAGTGTATGTGCCTTCAAAATTTGAGCTTTTTTGTATTTTGTAAAAGGCAACATTTTGTGCTCCAGATCTTTCCCATTCAATAAAGATTCCTGGATATGATGGTTGAGTGTTGTAATAAACTAAAGTACTGTTAGTAAAAGATTGAGCCGAAAAATCGTTTGCCATATTTTCTCCCAAAAAAATAAAGGCCACCCGACTGGATAGCCTTTATTCAGTCTAGATTAAACTTTCTAAACTCTTCTGATTGAGCCCTCTTCTCCTTCGCCCATATCTGCTTCTAAATCAATTGCATCAGCAATTGCATCATAACCATCATCACCATTGTCATTGTAATTGAAGTCTGCTCCCGCCACTCTTCTATCACGATTATAGTTTGTCATCTCAACTTCTCTCACACTAGAGCCTCGAACAGCATCACTAGGCGGTTCTGCAACAAATGCTCTACCTCTGGTTTCTACGCCTGATACTGAACTATTTGCATCAAGATTCTTTTGTTGTGCTAAAAGCTGGTTAATGATTCCAGGATTTCGCTGTACCTTTTCAGCAAACTGTTCCACAGATAAATCTTCACCTTGCAATTCAGCTTGAGTTTGTGCAATATCTAAAGCCATGGCATATGAAAGTGAATCATTGGCATACCCAGCTGTAGTTACGTTATTTTTATTTGAATAAGCTTTTTCTGCATCAATACTTTCAGCTTCAATTGTTTTTCCATCCACATCAACTGTTCGAAGATTGTTATTGCTTTGTTGTTTGAGTAATTCTTTCTTGCCCTTGATTGCTGCTCTTTCTTCAATGGAATCGAACTGATCAGGTGAAATTTTTCTTAATAAGCCCAATCTTAATGAATTGCGAAGATCTTTAGAGGCTTTAACTACTTTTGGATCTTCCCAAGTTAAGTCAATTGCTTGAAGAGGTCCAAAATTCAATCTGATATCGCTTACATAATGTGGGCCAAGAGTAACATTTTGTACGATAAATGATTCTGGCTCTTGATTTACACTTTCATTCATATTTTAATCCTTTTTATTTACAGGTAAAGATGTTATACCGTCCAACCCTTCTTTTCCGGTCCAATACTCGTTTGATTTAGCCTCTCTAGAATTTGGATCATAAGAATTTTTCCTGACAGATTTTTGATCTTTGACAAATTCAGTCATTTGCTTTCTCTTTATAGTAGTGCCAAATTGTTTTTCTTTTGCTGTCAACCCATCTTGAACTGTAAAGCTGTTAAAAATTCTTTTAGCTTCTCCATTACCACAAGGACAAGGAATTACAGATTGATATTCACTAAAAGAAAGAGATATTGTGAATGTTTTAGGTTCAGTTGAGCATTCACAGAGGTATTCGTATCTAGGCATAATTTCAGTTAAGGTTTAGAGAGTTATAAAGGTATTTGTACAATATCTTTTGAATTCTAAATAAAGGAGTGCTCATATGAGTTCAGAAATTACAGACGCTGGAACTACCCACCATATGTATTGTGTAAAGTGCAGAACAATGGTTATGGTATCAGCTCCAAAGAAAATTGTTATGAAGAGTAGCAGACATGCATTACAAGGTAAGTGTCCACATTGCTCTACATCAACATTTAAAATTACCAAAGCAGAGTAAATATGGAAATCATTTTCGACGACAGCTTCAGATTTTTATCAAACTTACAAAAACAAGAGGACGAAATTTCTACTAGAATTTCGTCCTTGGGTTCTGTTATTCTTGAAAATGTTAGAGTTGCTGTAGCACCTACAACGGTATCCGAATTCAACAGATGGAAATCTGCTAATCCTGCTGACAAAATTACAATCTTAAAAAACTTTTTAAATGACCCGTCTGTTCCACAAGCTGATAGAGAATGGTTTCAAGATAAAATTGTACAAACAGGTGGTGGCAGCTCAACTTCTGGTGGGTTTGGCAATAACGATGATATTCAACAACAAGGTATTCAAGAATCTAATCTTGTTGGAGAAGCTGGCGCAGATGTTAGCTCTGTTCTTAAACTTAAAGAAGCAGTTATCGCAAGATTGAGAATGAGAGGAATTTCTGATCAAGAAATAAATGACATTCTAGTATTGTTTATGGAAAAAGTTATGTTGCCTTTTTCAGAAACAATTAAAATTTTAGACACTCTTCTTGAAGATTCCTTAAGGGCAAGAGTTAATGCAGTAGACTTGATTGAATTTTGGGCTTATCATTATGATGAAAAACGTAATCAAAGCTTAACAAAACAAATTATTGATCAAGCAATAAAGCTACAAGAGCTAAATCCATCACTAAATATATTTAACTTATTGAAAAATGCTGCTATAGGTAATCAAGCTGAAGTTGGAAAAGTAATTTTAATAAAAGATCCAGACGCTAGATTAGTTGTAAACAATTTAATATCTTTATCACAATCAGGTTTACCAGAGCAATCAGAACAAGTTAGAAGAAATTTTCAGTTTAGCAGAGATGCTTTGCTTAATTATCAAGATAAATTAAGAGTTCAAAAAGCATTGTTTGACATGATGAAAACTGAAGAAATGAACAGAAATGTAAGCAGTTTTATTGCTGACACAAGTGCTATTTTTAAGTTTTTGGTTACGCAGCCTGTCTTCAGAGCCATTAGGGATACATATTACGATCTACAAGCTGCAAAAATCTTGTTGAATACATATTCATCAATGATTACTGATACACAACCTCTTACACCTAGAGTAACCCCAAGAGAAGAACAAATTTCACCAGGCGAAGGATTATTCCCATATCCTAGCAACCCACAAAGAATTAGTTCTAAATTTGTTCCTCTAAAAAAAAATAATTTAGTAGTTGCTCAAGCAGCTCAAACAAACACACAAGCATTTCCTATGACTGTTGGAACTGGTGCTCCTTCTATTTTAGCACCACAAGGTACCACAACACCAAGTTCGCTTACTACATCAACAAGCCCAATTACTGGTCAGCAAAGTTTCACTGGTAGAGTACCTACACCTGAATCAGAAGGTACACTTGGTTATGCTAGCAAACCAGATCCCAAAGTGGTGTTAGGTGCAATGAATGAAACAAAAAAACAGATTTTAGACCAAGTATCTTTTATTCCAGAGCCTTTAAAATTTATTTTTAGAATAATTGTTGACGCTGTAGATACTATTATCGAACAGATAAAAAATGGTGTTACCAATTTGATTGAAGTCGTGGTGCAAGCCTTTGCAAATGCAATAAAGACAATTACAGATATGTTTCAAAAAGGTATTAAAGAAATAAAGAACTTCTTTACAAAAGGCAGTGGAGAACAACCTAACATTGTTGGAGGAACTTTAGATAATAAATTTCTTAAACTTGCACAAGGTACTCCACAGACTACTACTACAGGATATACACCACAAAACTATTTAGGTGCATTAAGTCTTATAGTAGTTGCATTAGTAGGAATCGTTGCTGGCGGTCCTGTTATCAGAGCTGTTAGACTCTTGAGCGGCCCTACACTTAATAATATTTCAGAAGTAATTAATCTTATTTTGCCTACCATAGAAGGCATCAAAAATTTAATCATTGAATTTATTTATCAATGGAATCCTAATGCTGGAAATATGGCACCAAACAGCCCACAATATTATGACAAATTTGGACGTATTACAGCTGAAGGGCAAAGACGTTTATATAATAATCAACAAACTAGAGTAAGTTTAGGAATTAACACTAGAGAAGATTTAGCTTTAGCCAGAGCTGAAAAACAAAGAGCTGACAACATGGCAACTGTCAGAGTAAAACTAGAAATTTTACAAAAAGCAATGGATCAATCAGTTTATCTTGGTGGAAAAACTGATGTAGCTCCAGCAAATATTCCTAATGACTTGCAAAATAAAATTGATGAGTTTTTAAAATTCTGTAAAAGTGTTCAAAATGCCAACCAAGCTGAATATTTAATCTTAAAGAAAGCTATTGATCGTGTAAGTGCAAGTTTTGACCCAGTACAAAAAATACAAGCTCAAAACCTTCTATCTAATATCAGAAATGATATTTCTTCTTTACAAAGTACAATTGCAGAATATTCAAGCTCTGCAATTGTCATGCAGCATATTCAAAGAAAAAGAAAATTGCAAATGGTTCTAGGACCAACTTTGAAAAGAATGCAAGCATTAGAAAGTCTAGGCATATCCAAATCTGCTTTGATTACTGGCAAAAATGGTGTACTTGCACAACTTGCAAGAATTAGACATGAAGAAGCTTTAGCTTTGCAGAAGTTGAGAAAAGAATACCAAGAAAAAATGCAGTTGCTCGACAATCCTGACATTGCACAAAAAGAGTTTGCATTCCCTGTGGACACTAAAGCTACAAAACTACCATTACCTCCATTGCCACCAACGGCTCCTACGAGTGCATAACATGTTTATCAAAATTTCTGCTCCTTTATATTTGCAATCTTTCGTAAAGAATAATACTGATCTTCAAGATGTTGACAAGATTGAAAAAGAACTTGCCAAGATTGATTCAATGTATCCCACTGATTCGCAGAAAAGAAGCAATCGTACTTCTTTTGTTGGAAGAAATATGAGTGTTTTTGATTTTGCACAAATGCTGGAAGATCAAGTTGATAAATTAAAGGATAAAGAAGTTCGTGAAATGTATAATTCCACTGTTTTTGATGGAATCAATTATCTTCACGCTGATCCTGAAATAGCACAACAACAATTACAAAAAGATTTAGCATCACTCGAAAGACAAATGGTTGAAAGAGAAAATAATCTTATAGACATTGATACATATATGATGCAACTTGTTACAGGTAAAGAAGGGGCTTCTTTGAACTTGAGTCACACTAATGCTAAGTTTATCAAGATAGCTACTGAAGACATGGTTAAACAATCTGATGAAGAAATTGAAGATTACTACAATGAACTTTTCGAAGACTCTGAAGGTAGTCCAGATTTTGGTACAGCACTTGAACATCCAGAAGAAACAAGAAATGAATTAACTACTAAAATTCATCACCATAAGTTCAAAAAGAAATAGTTTCTTTACAATTAAAATATGTCAGATATAAATTTTATCGATTATGATAAAATTTCAATTCAGTCAGATGCTTTTGTATCATCTGCTGAATTAAATTGTTATTTTCAGTACATCCCAACTACCAAAGCTATTTCTTACAATATAAAGAAAGAGCAACACACTGCTGGCACAACTGAAGATCCTAATGACTATAAAATTCCAGACGTATCAGAAAAAATTTTACCAAGAAAAATTTACAGAATTAACCCTTTTCATACAAATTATTCAGAAAAACTCGAACTAATAAAAACAAATATTGATCCAGATATTCTTTTTCCAACACCTATCAAAGAAAATAAAGTAAAAGAGATTGATTATAGTGCTATGGGCTTAAATTCAGATCAAATTGAATTTATGCAAGCATTGCAAAGTTTGAAATCATTAAAAGCTGATGATTTTGAGAAAAAACTAGATATTGATCAATTTCAAATTTTTGAGGAAAAAGCAACTAATGGATTTTTCCAACTTTTTCCAAGATATATGGAAATGCTTTCATCTGGAGTATCTACTGGATTCAATCAGTTCTATGATGATGCAGATTCCAGTGATTCAATAAGTGAAAATGAAACTCTTATAAATGAAACCATTAAGAAACTGGGTCTTAATCCTAGTGAAGTCAAAGTAAAAAAAAAATTTGAAGTAAGGTCTGGTAATGCTAAAAAGGAAGAAATAAATGCATATCTTCAAGATATATCTTTATCAAACAATTTAGCTAATACAAGATCTATCAATAATAATTCTGTTACTAATATAAGTCAAATTAACTTACAAAATAACAATAAAGTTGATTTACAAGTAAGATCTTCTAAAGCAGTAAACAACATCAGTAATTTGAACACTACTGATCTTAATTTTATAAGCAATACTAACAAGACTGTAAATGAACTTGTCACAAATGTAAGTAAGTTCTCTGAAGCCACGAAGATAGATTTTGATAATTTATATAAAGCTTTTTTGAAAGATTTGAATATTGCGCCTGATGTAGAAAATCAGTTTTTCAAGATAGTCAATCAACATAGTAAAAACTTAAGTATTGAGTTTAACAGAATACTTAACCATTCTGAAAAAACTGTTTATGAGACAAATCTTAAAAACTTGTCTACATCTTATAATTTTTATAGACATATTGAAAATAGATACAGAGAATTTATTCAGAACTTAAACTTCTTTAATGACACAGTTCAGCAAATAAAGCAAACTGAAATCAATCTTAAGAATACCTATCAGAATATTCATAGGCATAGTGTTACTCATAAAAATAATCACTACAAAAATATCCTAAATGTGACCAAAAACGTAAACTATGAGTACACTGCAAATGATTATGAATTTCAATATGCAGTGCTGAAGACTATAAAAAATAGCAATCAGTATGTTGAAAATAAAATTACAAAAATTAAGAATGATTTAAATGTAGCTCAACAGAATATTTCTTTTGTCCACCACAGAATGGTTCATATCCAAGAGAAGACCAGCAATTTTGTAGCTAAAGAAATAAAGAATGTTCTAAATAACACTGATTACATTGATGAATATTCTAATATCATCGTCAACAAAATAAGTAATATTTCTAACAATCAAACAGTTAGATCTTTACTTTCTTTGGTTACTAATGAAGAGCAACTGAACAGTATTTACACAGTGTTAAGGCAAAGTAATATTAACACTTCTAATATCAAGAATTTAGTTGATATTATAAATTATTCTAAAAATAATAATATAGAAATAACTAAAGTTTCAAGCTCCACAGTAGAGAATATTAAGAATTTAGTTAGTCTTTCAAAGAATGTAGTTGATTATAATAACACTGAAAATCAGATTATAAATAAATTATCTTCTGTAAATGTAGAAGAGTTTAAGTCTTTTGTAAACTTATCAGAATCAAAGTCTTTCACTAGAATAGCGCAAAGTTATAAAAATATTTCAAATGTAATCGAAAACCTGAATACTACTTCTATAAATCCTAAAATATCTTCAATTCGTATTGACCAGAAAAAAGTAGATAATCTTAATCAAATTGTCAACCAATCAAACTTTGAGTTTGTTGTGGAAAAATTATCAAACTTCAACACAGAAAATATTACAGAAAAAATTAATTTACTTAAAAATATCAACGTCACACAGGATATCAAAAAAACTGAAAATATTGTAAGAAAAATTACAAGACTGGCAAAATACAATAATGTCAATCAGATAACAGAAAACATTGATGAGATAAGTAACCTGCAAAACAACTTAAGTACTTCAGAATTTAAGACAGAAATTCAAAACTTGAAAAATCTTATTAATGTTTCTAAAAATATTAATGTGTCAAATATTGAAAATTTAAAAGTTTCTCAATTGAATGTTGTATCAGAAAATATTGAAAAGTTGAGCAAAATTAGTCAGATAAATAACTTAACTCAAGAGCAAGTAAATGTTGTCAAACAAATAAGTCAAGTAAAAAATATTAAACAGATAAATAAAATTATCAATTTAACAAAAACAAATGATATATCTAACATCAAGCTATCTACTGTAAATCGGTTGACAGAAATTGTTCAAAAGATTTCCAATATTGAAAACAAAGATTTTCTTAATGTTGTCAATTTATCAAAAACAGTTCAAGAAAGAAAAATCTACAATAGAATTTCTAATATTGTTAAAAATGTAGAAATTCTGGACACTGTAAATGTTACCCAAGAAACTGCTCAAAATATTTCTAAAATTTCTAATACTAACAATATCAATCAAATTACTAAAGATTTGAATTTGATATCCCAAAACTATCAGGAATTTAAAACAAGCGTTCAGCAAATTAACAAGATTGCGCAGGTTAAGAATGTTGACCAGATAATAAAGAGTTTGAATTATGTAAACAATATAATTCAAGAAAACAATATTGTAAATCGCACAAGTAAGATTGATCAAAAAGACTTTATTACTGCCATAAACTTGAGCAAAAATTATATCCAATCTTTCAATAGATTTGAAAGTAAGATAAGCAATATTTCTCAAAGGCAAAAGATTAGAGAAACCTTACAAGATATTAATATAACAAATAATGAAATAAATAATTCAACTGTTCAAATTACAAACAAAACACAAAAAGTTCAATTACAAGAATTTATTCAAAACTTAAACTTGCTGCAAACCGAGAAGAACACAACAATCTTAAATCGATATAGTTTTGAGAGTAATAAAAAGAATATTTCTAATTTATTCACTGAACTTAATATTACACAGCAGAACAAGCAAGAAAAGCGAACTGAAAAAGAATTTGCCCGTATATCAAAACGATTAGATAGGATTAATAAAGAAACTATCAAAGTCCAGGGTAATTCATATAAAGTTGAACAGAACTTCTTCGATATGATGAATTTCTATAATGAGCAGAAAGTAACTAAAACAAGTAAAGATAGAAAAGTAAATAATTTCTTTCAATTGCTGGATATATTGAATGTTCAAAAAACCACTAATGAAAGAAAAGTCACTCAAAAAATTCAAAAGATTGAGCAAGTACAAAATCGCATTGTAAATAATAATTCACAGATCAAAATTGATGTTTATAGAGAGAAGAAAGATAATTATTACAAGGTAGACAATCGCCAGACTTTCACCACAAATAATTATCATCAAGAGAAAGAAGAGCAGAAAAAGACAGAGAAGATAGTTGAAAACAAAGTAGAAGAGTTACTTGTCAAGAAAATTGAAAATGTAACAAATAATTTAGTGTCCAATGTAATCACTAAAAATGAATTCAACACTATCAAAAAAGAAATAATCCAAGAGATTTTCAACATAGAAATGAAGACAGAAGAACGAATCAAAGAGATACGTAAGGAAACCCAGCAGACTGTACAAACTATGTTAGAAAGATTCTTAAGAAGTTAAAAATGTCACTTTATCAGATTGATCGACCAAGAGCAGCAACTTTTATTGGTAAGTTTAAGTTTAATTATCAAGTAAGTTTCGGCTATAAGTCGCCTGGTGGAGATATTTACAGAGAAGTAAGAAATAACTGGGATGAAAACGCAGCAGTTAGATTTACTTTTAATGGTAATGATGGATTAGTTGGTATAGTCACTGTTGCAAACCCAGGGGCAGATTTAGGAACATTTTTTGGTTGGCCTTTATCAACTCAAGACAGTCCTAAAACAGGAAGACCGATTTTCCAAGGTTATAAAAACCAAGGTGAACTTTATGTTGCTTATAATTTAGATCCAGGTAATGATTTAACTCAAAGAGATTTTATCAAAATTGATATTCAAGACTACATACCAGCTAGAGACACATTTGCAACTATGTCAGGAACTGTAGAGGGATATATTTATTGGGGATCTGTCAATAATGAGTTCGTTGATATTCAAGAATATTATCCATCAAAAGATTATTTTGTCCAATCACCTGTCTGTCCAGATAATGAAAATCAATACTGGTATCAAGAAGAATTAAATGAAAAGACTGTAAGGCATTGGCCTAAATATACTACATTAAATTGGTTTGAAGCTCCTGATCCTACAAAAAAAGCTAGGATGGGGATTTTTATAAAAGTTACTACTTCTAAAAACAAAGAAACAATTATAAATAGGTCTTGGGAAGTTAATCCACCATCATTCATAGAATACACTGCAAGAAAAGAATTAAATGCATGGACAACTTATTTTTCTAATAATGGTTATGCTTCTATATCAAGTAATGTTCCTTTTTCAAGTTCTGACAAGCAAATATTAGCCAAAACAAGCTATGCTTCAGTTGATCAAGAAAATTTTTCAATTATTGGTCGATCTAATGTTAGATCTGGAACTATATCAGTTGTCCAGATGGATTTAGAAACAGAAGCATCTAGAAAGGTATCATTTAATTCTCAAATTTACGATTGGGATAAGCCTCACACTGACGAACTTACCGCATATATTGTTGGTTTCGGATGTACAGGAGAACTTGGTTATTATTCATATCCTGGAGGAACAATTCCATATGCTTTGCCAACATATGAAAAAGTAATAACAAATTCTGGAGACATTTCCGCTAAAGATCAAACTTACAGATATTACAGGGGAGTTATCACTGCATACACACAAAATGAAATCATACCTAGTGAAATAGACAGTAAGCCTATTTTGTTAGATACTAGACAAAAATGGATTTACGGGATGATTGATGGAACTTCAGAGCAATTTGATGATTTAGAAAGTCCTCCAAAAGATTATGATTATCCAGCATATTGGGTTAGGTCTGCAAATGGTTGTAGAGATATAAATGAACTTCCAAAATTAAGAACATTGGATGAAACAGATCTTCCAAGTGGTTCTTTATCAATTCCAATACCGCTAAAAGGTTGGAAATTTAATGCTATGACATTAAAGCAAGATAAAGAATATATTTTATCTTCAAATGGATCTACAGCTGGTTTTGGTCTTACTTACGCATTAAATTTCCTTGGAACAAGTAAAGAACCTTATTACTATGGAAGTGAAAATTTATCAGGATACAGATATCTTAAATTTGATATTACTTCTAAAAACAAAGATAGTCAGACAACCACTTTTTCAATAAGTGAAACATCAAAGGGCTTTACATTATTAAATAATTCAGAAAATATAAATGAAAAATCTTGGAATATCAGCATACCAGAAGCAAATCAAGGAAAAGCAAATTATGTCATAGATCTTTGCAATCCTGACAATAAAATTGATTTTGTAGATAATCAAGATTCACCGTATCCTAGACTCAATACTTACACCACATCAAAGCCTCAAAGCACTAATCCATTTGGGTACTCGTTAGTAGAAAACAAACCTAAAGATGATTTTTTAATTATTAAGTCTTTAGATGGAAATTCATCAACTACTTGGATAAATGATTCACTCAAAGCAAGAATAAAATCTTCAGCAATAATTTATCTTTCTGATGATATTTCTAAAAATGTTGATTATTTTGAAGTTAATACTTCTGCGTTACCAAAAGCAGGTGTAGGTACAAATATTATTTTTGGCAGACCTAGAATATTTAATGGAAAAATTAAACTAGCAAAATATTTTAGTTCTAATGATTCTTTTATCAAGGATAACAATGGCAATGTTATTGGAGTAAACCTTGATTATTTTAAACAAATTGAAATTTACATAACACAAAATGATATAACAAAAGATAAATCTATCGATGAATTGTTGATGAAAGATTCTTCTGGAAAATATCCAGAAGAGTTTGAAATTTATGATTATGATTCTGGGTATCCTGATGAAACTGATATAATTGGAAAAACAAACGTTCAATTTGTAGATGGTAACCAATATATTTTTGTAAACCCAATCAATATTTTTGATCAAAATTATGACTTGCCATACGATGCTGTAATAATAGAAGATGCAAAAAAAAGAAAAGTTTATAAATTTATCCAATATGTTAAAACTGACATTGATAAAACATATTTACAAATAGAAGTTCCTGCTAATTATGATGCAAATATAATTTTTAATGCAGGATCTGTAATAAAACTTGGATTTTTAGATGGAAAAACTGATGATAGATTTTCTTCAATTATTCTGAAGTTTAATAAAATAGACAAAATTTCCAATAATAGATATAAAGCATTTATTGAATATTCTAAATTAGACAAAAATTCTACACCTAATTACGATGGTATTCCAGAAAAAATAAATGGTATCACAACATATTTCTCTGCCAATGCTCCAGTTATCACTGTTAAACCGCCTAGATTAGTAGAATTTAACTTCCCTATTGATACTCTTTCATTTACACAGATTAAGACAAACCCCATAAGTGGAAATGAAGTAAATGCTATAGATGACTATCCAGAAGATGAAGTGTCTAATGGACCTTATTATGGAGTGTCTAGAATTTCTAAAATTGAAAGCACAAATGAATTAGTCGAATTTGAAAACTTAAAATTAATAAGAAACAACTCCTTATCAAACTTTGTTTATTCTGGAAATAATAATACTTTCCAAAGTCAGACTAAATTTGACGCTTCCTCTAAAATTACAACTGAATATTACACAAGAAGGTTTTGGCAACAAAATACAGACGCAAGAGATGAAGAAGAGGGAGATATTTCTTGGCAACATACAAAGTCAGAATTAGTTGATTATTGGACATTATTTCCAAAATCAATTTCAGGGCTTTGTGATGATATTAATAGTAAAGATGAATATGTTGCTCCAAGATGGCTCAATCCTAATAATCCATCATCTATTATAACAAGACACCCTGGCTGGACAGCAAAGAAAATTGATAAAAGCTATCCAGTAGATCCAATTACTGGAAACAGAATATATTCAATCAAGTTAGATCCAGAATATTTGAATTCTGATACTGGACTTGCAACTTGGATATATGGTGGAGGTATGCTTGCAGTCCCTAGTGGCAAAAATAGTGGTTCTGGGACAACTTATATAAATGCTATTGATATATCTTTCAATGATATGAAGACTATCTTGGCACAGACTATATTTCATAGAATAAATGCAGATTTTCCACCAGGCAAACCAGATCTATTTGGTAATACTTCTTTACGAAATGAGGATGGCACGGTTCAAGAATCTATCCTGCATTTACGTGGTGGTTTTATTGCAAGAGGTCCAGGATATGGATTGATACTTCCTCCGCAAAAAAGTACACCTGAAAATTTAAGAAAAGCTAATTTGATAGAAGCTTCTACTGGAAATTCTAAAGGTTCATCTGAATCTAACTCAAGAGGTTATTTTCAAACATCAGATCCTTTTGGAAAGAATAAAATAGATCATTATATTGAATTAGAAAAAACTGAAAAATTTCCTACTCCTTCAGATTTTAGAAGTTCAACAAGAAATTTTACACAAGCAAAGAGAGAAAGAGCAGCATTCAAGAATGAAGATGTTAAGCAAAAACTTGCAACAAATTTATCTGCTTGTGAATCAGGTTTTGAAAATTCAATAGTCATATCATACACAGTCCCTGGATCTGGTAGCAGTAATCCACAAACATCTATAATTCAAACAGATTCATTTTTTGATCAAATTTATGAAATTTATCCTGTTGGCTTTGATACAAAAAGTGGAATAGGAAAAACATTAATAGGTAGTTTTCCATTTGTTTTAAGCTCTGAATCTATAACCAATAAAAAAACAAAAGTTCACACATTTTTATTGGTAGAGAATAATTCTGATTCTAAATCGAACTCCAGCTTAAACTTTTCTTCTGTAATTGCTGCGAATACCAATATGAGAGATAAGAATTCTTGGTATCCTTATATTGATGGGGAAACTAAAGTTGATGCTAATTTTTCAACTTTATCAAAAGCATTTGAAGGTACAATTTACAATTCATATGTTATTACTGATGAATCTCCTGAAATATTTAATGTTGGATACGCAGATCCAGGATCAATAATAGTACGATCAATCTCTCTTAATACAACAAATATACAATCACCTACAACAGATAAATCTATATTCATTGATGGAGTTGCGCCTACTAATACATCTAAGTTTAGATTGTTAGGCCCTATAACTTCTTCGGGGACTGCAGTTTCATCATTTGCAACAATTACTCAACTAGCTTCAAGAGATTATTTGGTTGCATATTCATTGAAAGAGACTCCAAGAAAAATTCATTTTAAGGTTATATCAAATTACAACACTTTAGATAAAAACTTACTTTTAGATTTAGATTCAATTTCTGGAAACAACTTAAAAGATGATTACAATATTTATGGTCTCACATCATCTTATGATGAAAAATTAGGATTACATAGATCAGTCTTTTGGAGCAATGGAGGAATTTACTATTTTGAAAATGCATTCTTTTCAAGTAGTATAGGTAATACATTAACGAGTAAATTGCACTTAATTAAGGGAAAACTCGATGATAATTTAGTAACAGAGCTCAAGAATAGAAACAATATAATTACTTATTTTGGAAGTAAAAGTGAACTAGATCAAAGTGTACCAAAACAAAGACCAGCTATAATTTCATGCAAAAATGAAAGTTATGACGGCAGTGTTATCATAGCTTATGATAATGGAAAGTGTGCAATAGAGGCAGTATTATTAAATCCATTTTTCAATATTATAGGAACTAGAAAATTTGATATAGAGTGCATCAATGATTCTGGATCAGATTCAATTGATACAAATGGGCAAGATAAACCCCCAGTTGCCGATATACAAGCAAATCCTACAAGTGGACAATCAGAATTAAAAGTTGATTTTCTTTCAACAAATTCATATGATCCTAATGGAAGCATACTTACCTATGCTTGGGATTTTGGTGATGGAAATAAATCTACTGAAGAGAACCCGTCACATATTTTTGTAAATAATACTACAAATCCAATTGATTTTAAGGTCACTCTTATTGTGACAAATTCAAATGGTATAAAGAGTGATCCGGCATCTGTTACAATTACTGTAAATCCAGCTCCAGTAAACAATCTTTTACCACAAGCTAAATTTTCTGCCACACCTACTTCAGGCGATGTAACTTTAACTGTAACATTTACTGACCAATCTATTCCAGTAAATGATAGATCATTTATTCAATTGTATGAATGGGATTTTGGAGATGGAAATACTGCAATCAAATTTGATAATTTACCATTTACTTATGACTATACAAGAGCAGGATCCTTTACCCCAACTCTACTTGTCAAAGATAATTTAGACCGTTTGTCAAGTAAATTCATTGGTCCAACTATTAATGTCAATGGAATAGTCAATAATCCTCCTTCACCAAGTTTTCAGTGGGTTCAGACATCATTTACACCTTCATTAAAAGTAAAATTTACTGACACTTCAAGTGATGACGAGGGCCCAATAGTTGCTTGGAGTTGGAATTTTGGAGACAATCAAACAGCTGACGTACAAAATCCAGAACATATTTATGCAAATCCAGGTACTTATCTTGTTGTTCTTACAGTAACAGATTCTGGCGGACTTCAAGTATCAGGCACAATTGAAATTACAGTTTTGCCTCCAGGAAATAATCCGCCCATTGCAAACTTTAATTATTCTCAACAAAACAGAAAATTAGTAGTTGATTTTACAGATACTTCTACTGATACTGATGGAACAATTGTTTCTTGGAACTGGGATTTTGGTGATTCTTCTTCAGATAATTTGCAAAATCCATCTCACACTTATGCATTTCCTGGAACATATGAAGTTACATTGAAAGTTACAGATAATGGTGGAAAAACTAGTTTCATCACAAAAAATGTTACTGTAAATCCACTTGTTAATCAAGCTCCGATTATTTCAAATGTTACAGGCAACCAAACAAGTTTTAAACCGCTTATTGTTAAATTTACTGAAATATCTTCAGACCCTGATGGTTTTATCACACAGTGGGATTGGAATTTTGGAGATAGGAACACTTTCTCAACAACTGACCCAACCTTGAAAAATCCAACAAATACTTATCAAAATCCGGGTACATATACTGTCACTCTTACTGTTACTGATGATGGTTTGCCTGATGGAACAAACAAAAAAACAGCTACTTCGTCATTTAGATTTACTGTTGCTCCACCGCCAGCAAATCAACCACCTGTAGCTCTATTTACAGTTGATGTCAATAATATATTTGCACCAGCTACAATATTATTTACAGATGCTTCAACAGATGCTGATGGAAAAATAGTAAGTTGGCTATGGGAGTTTGAAACAGGCAGTACTTTATTCTTTAATGCTCAAACATATCAAAAAAATGTGTCTCATACATTTACTAAATCAGGCACGTATCCAGTAAAGCTAACAGTTACTGATGATGGAAACCTTTCAAATACATATGTTTTGGATATTATTGTTAAGAACAATGCTCCAATAGCAATACTTACGGCTTCTCCAAATCCAGCTCTATCTCAAACACAAGTATCATTCTTTGGGAATACTTCATATGACATTGATGGGACTATTGTCAAATATGCTTGGGACTTTGGTGATACTACAATTATATCCCAAGGAAGAACTGTAGAATCTCATACATATGCCAAGCCAGGAACATATAAAGCTTCACTCACAGTTACTGATAATTTAGGTGATAGTTCAACTGCTAATTTATTTATCAATGTTACCAACAGAAATCCTATAGCAAGAATTACTTACACTACATTGACTGTTAAGGCACCAGGAAGTTTGACATTCAATGGAGATACCTCATCAGATATTGATGGAACAATAGCGTCTTATAGTTGGAGTGTATCTGGATCAGTTGTTGCTTCAACTCCTAACGCAACAATCAACTTTACAACTCAAGGTACATATATAGTATCTCTTACTGTGACTGATGATTTTGGTGCTACAAATACTGCCAGCGTCACAGTAAACGTTTCTGCTCCTGATAATATTCTTCCAATTGCTATCTTAAATGTTGATAAAAATTCAGGCGTAATAAATGACACTTTTGTTTTTGATGTAACAAGTTCTAGAGATCCAGATGGTTCTATTATTCTTTATAGATTAGATTTTGGAGATGGAACTTCTACGCAATTTGTCACTCCTGCTCCTATTTCTCATATTTATAAAACTGTTGGTATTTTCATTGCAAAATTAATTGTCACTGATAATAGAAATGGTGTCAGCCTAGAAACTGCAAATTCTATTCAAAAAATTACAATTAATAATCAACCACCAAAAGCTAATTTTTCCTTAAGTCCTATAAATGCATTGACTTTTGACCCAATTACCTTTATTGATAATTCAAGCGATCCAGAAAATGCTTTATCTAGATGGATTTGGGATTTTGGGGATGGCACTAACTTTACTACAACTGATCCACTGCAAAAAAATCCTACAAAATCTTACAGTGATGGTAATAGAAACTACACTGTGACTCTTACTGTATATGACAATTTTGGATTGTTTGATTCTGTATCTCAAATTGTTTTTATAGAGAACAGAAGACCATTTGCAGTCATATCAACAAGTAGCATTCCTGTAAATAATGTAATCTCTGGAACTGCACCATTTACAGTAACATTTGATTCTAATTCTTATGATCTCGATGGAACAGTTGTAAATTATGAGTGGTATATAAACGGATTATTAGGAACACCTTTCAGGACTAAATCTTTCACTTACACTTTCAATACACCAAGATTTATTCCATACTCTGTTACACTAAAAGTTCAAGATGACGATGGTGCTTTTAGCGATTTAGCCAATATTGGTGTAAAAGTAAATGCTCCAAATAATCCACCTGTTGCAGTTATATCAGCAAACCCTCAATCAAACTCAAGCTTTGCACCAGTGTCTGTAACTTTTTCAGCTGCTGGAAGTTACGATCCTGATAATATTGGTGGACCACTTATTTATGCTTGGGATTTTGGTAATGGCAGTTTTTCTGATCAAGTTAATGCAGTAACTGTTTACACAAAACCTGGAACTTATAAAGTTTCTCTTACTGTTACAGACAATTTAGCTGCAACGAACACTGCAACTTTAGACTATATTGTCAAAAACAATAAGCCTGTAGCATTATTAGAAACAGTGCCTTCAGGAATTACACAAGTTCAAATTAATACTTCAATAACCTATACATCCCAAGGAAGCTATGATAATGATTCTAATCAATTTATCAATGGATATAAATGGTTAGTTGATGGTGTTAATATAAATGTTAATACACCAACATTATCTACATCATTTAGTACAATTGGTAACCATGTTGTAACTCTTACAGTTTTTGATAATTTAGGTTTAGAATCTGATCCTGTATCAAAATCTATTTTTGTAATTGCAGCTCCACCACCACCACCTGCAAATAAGAATCCTATAGCAATACTTGGAAATGAACCATCTGTTACAGGTTACATTGAATTGAAAGTTGGAGACAGCTTTACTTTTGATGGTACTAATTCTTATGACCCTGAAGATGGATCTAATATCACATTTGAATGGTCAATTGATGGTGTCAAATCTGGTTATAATTCAACTTTTGCAAACCAATTTAACAGAGTTGGAATATTTACAATAAGCTTGGTTGTTTTTGATACACAGAGATTATCTTCATCCCCTTCTACAAATTTGGGAAATAGATATTCTGTTGACGTAAATGTTTCTGCTGCTCCAAACCCTTTATCTAATAAATTATTTTCTACAGGGCAGGCATTATACGGGGCAATTGCAAGCGGATCAAATACACCTGATAAATACGGCTTTGAATTAGTTGATGACAAGAAACAATATACTGTTATTGAAGCTGGTCTTTATCATACTTTTGTAGTTGATGCAGATGGAAAACTTTATGCAAGTGGATCTAATAGCCATGGTCAGCTTGGTTTTTCATCAAATATTACTCAATTGAATTCTCTAACATTAGTACCTCTGGCATCCAAATATAAAGTCTTAAAAGTATCTGCTGGAGATCTTTGTTCAGCTATAATTGCAGAAGACACATTAATAGGAAAAAGAGTTTTATTGGTGTGTGGGTCCAATATAAATGGAATTTTTGGACAAGCTTTGCCAAAAACAAATATATATAATTTCCAGCCTATACTTGAGAGAGCTAATAATTTTAGTGGAATAAGTTACACATCAAATAATGGTTTACTTGATGTATCATGCAATTCTTATATACTTGCATTTACTGATAATAAACAAGTATGGGTAGCTGGAATTCATAGATATACTAATAAAACTGGAATTATTGATACTGGATTCATTCCAATAAATATTGATCCTAATCCTGATTTACAACCCGGAAGTATAAATTTTCTCAATCCATTTAAATTGGAAGTAGGATTTAACAATTTCTCTGGCTTTGTGACTGGTTTATCTTATGATATCGATAATCAAATAGTATGGTTTACTGGAATTTCTAGTTTAAGAGGCTGGGGATATGCTTATGATATTTCTACTTACGAAAATAGAATTGTTGTGATTACTGCTTCACAAGACCCTTATTTTGATCATGCAATTTATCTCTATAATTTTTCATTAAGTGAAATTCCGCAATTTGATTTTAGTGGAGGATTAGCATCTGACCTAAATCCAGGTGAAAATTTCTTAAGAATTTCCACTGGGGCATTTGGATTCTTGGTATTATCTGAAAATAAATTTTATCCATATGGAGACAATGCTTATGGAGCATTAGGAATTTCAAAAATATACACAAATTCTTTTGCTTACAATGCCCAATACGGTTTACCAAGTGGAGCTGTGCTTGCACTTTTTGGTGTTGATGGAGTGTCTGATATTGCTGCTGGTGGAAATCATTCAATAATTTTAGCTTCTAATGTTAAACCATCATCATATTCATTTACAATCACTAAACCAAGCGGATATGCTACAGATCCTCAATACCCAACTGTTTATCCAATTACTCAAGTACAACAGTAAAGGTATAAACCCTTTAAATTTTTTATAATATTAATATGAACCTTTCCCCAGATCCACGACAATTACGAACTAGAGTTTTCTTGAGCATTATGAGCGCACCTGAAAGTGGATTTTTTTCGGGAGAGTATACTGCTAATACTTCAACAAAATCCCAAGACAACCTAAATGTTTTGAATTATGACTTTGGAGCTAGATATGTCTTTGATGGAGTGGATCAACCAAAGTATAGTGGAAGATTACAAGTAATAAATTCATTTCAAAATGCTAGAATACCAGAAGTAAATACAGCCTTAAGTGCCTCATCATGTACTTTTGCCTTTGGAGGTATTGAGCCTGGTAAACCAGATCCAGTGCTTGATCTTCTGCAAGGACCTTTAGAAAATTACACTCCAAATTTTATTGATGATGCGAAGCAGTCTCAAGTCACCGCTCCGTCAGAAAATTACGCCCCAAATGAACAATTACCATACACACCAAAAATACCATTCAAAGCAACTGCAACAGCTACTAATAAATTAACTACATACAACATTTGGAACATTGTTGGTGGAAAAACAGATGCTATTAGATTTATAGGTCCTGTAAGCCAAGGTAATTCTGTAGGCACTTTGCGTACTATCAAAGATCCAAGCGGTGGTGCTCAAGTTGAAGTTACTTCAGAAAGAACAAATACTTCTATAAAAAGAATTTTTACTACTAACCTTGACGCTGTTTATCAAGATGGAGCTAAAATTTTTAACCCTGATGGAACAGAAGAAGTTATTAAAGCTCGTGGTACATATGGCAATAATGGATTTCACATAAATTTTTCAGCAAGTAATATGCAAACTGATAAGTCTGCTTTAAGAATAAGAGTAAGACCAAAAGTAGCAAACAATAATTATATAAATGATTTTTATATTGAGTTTAAAATAGATAAGAAACCAGTTTTATTTTTGTATGATCCTCAAACAAGTACATACATTCAACAATCAGATTTGGTAGCACCTGTATTAGATGAATCAAATATGAAGTCTTACAATGTCTTTGTTCACTTCATAGGACCAAGTTTATTATTAGGATTTACCCCTGATATATCTCGATGGAATACAATTATAGGATTTGGAGGCAAAGAAGTTTTTTGCGGACCAGAGACTGACATTTTCATCGATATTTCAAATTTAAATTTAAAATTTAGATATTCTGCAATAATATTTAACAATTTTAATCCTACACAGCTTAGAAATGCTACTAAAAATCATATAATTGCTGAATTTAAATACTCAAAAAAGAAAATTCCTGATCCATCAATACTATTGGGAGCTGTTTACAACAGTTTTGAAGCAGCTTCATATCGTAAAAATGATAATCCAAATAGAAATGGTTTCAACGAAAAAAATCCTAAAGATAAAAATATTTCATATTTTGCTGATTTAAGATTGGATGGAAAACAATTTGTAGAGCCTTTTCCTTATTCCAGATCTACATATATAAATGCAGATCCAGACATTAATACTTTGCTTTTTAAGGTCATATATAACACTACAATAGAAGGTCCAGCTTTTTTACAAGTTGAAGTTCCACATCCTGCTATTTTGGCAGCTACTAAAGCAGCAAACATTAAGGGTGGAAATATTGGTATTGATGACTATAAATTTTTGAAACCTGATCTTGGAGAGCTTTTTATAAGTGTAGGAGATATCACACAATGGGTTGAAGGTTGGAATGTTAGTTGCTCAAACGAATTGAGTAATTTTTCTTATATAAAAAAGTCTGCTTCTATTACATTGAGAAATTTTGACACTACTGACGGTCAAAAATATATAGATGCTATAGAAAACAATCTACTAGTTGCAACTATAGAAGCTGGATATAGCGAATTAGATTTAAAGCCATTTTTTCAAGGATTTATTACAAGTACAACCTATACAAGAAGTGGTAATGAAAGCTCGTTTTCGTTATCATGTACTGATATTGGTAGTTATTTGTTAGACAATCTTGTTTTTGACAAAAATATGCTTATTGCTGGTATGAGACATGACTTGGCTATTGATGCCATGATAGCTTGTTCAGGTTTTTGGAATTACTATTTTAAAAAACCTGAGGGAATTGACGGTTTAGATTTAAGGTTAAATAGTGAGTCTACTAATAATAATGATCTTATTAAGTTAAATCCAACAGATACAATTTCTTCTAAATTAAAGCTTTTATTAGCTAGATTGACTACTCCATTCTCTTTACCTACATTTAGATGGGGTGAAAAATATGGATTTATTTTAGAATCTAGGAATAATTTTGAAGATAAAGATCTTATTTTTACGGGTTTAAATGATAATGGAAATGGATATTTAATGTCCAGCAATCAATCAAACCAAATTAATTTTTTAGAAAAGTATAAAAGTAATGTTCATGGACTTCTTACAGGCAACTATACTATTTCAACAGATATGAGTAATTTGACTGCAGGATTAAGAGTCTTTGGTGTATCTATTACAGGTTTTTTAGCAAGAGAAGTTTACAATCCTGAAGCAGTGCAATTACCAATAAGCGCACAACTCAATGTTTTGGATTATTTAGCAGCAGTTCCAAAATCAGGATCAGTTTTGGGATCATCACCACAAGTACCATTTGTAGGATTTAAAAAATGGTGGATTGAATCTATGATGAGGAATACAATTCCTGATGAGACGGTACTTACCCAAATCACAAATCATTTCAATCAAATTAGACAAACGCCAGTTAGCTCAATCAGTTTTCAATGTTATGTTACAAAACCTTTAAGTTTTCACGGAAAATTTCATATCAAAGTATTGTCGGGCACATCAGAAGCACAAACTGATAAATATATATATAGTTCTATTGATTACAATTATAATAAGCTTGAAAACTATATAACTGCAGATATCAAAGGATTCAATTTACCTCTATTAGGAAGGACATAATCTCATGCCACTTTTTCAAACTCTTTCGTTTGTTATCAATGAACAAATAAAGCAAAATCAAATAATTTTGAACAATGGTATCTCTTTAAGATCAGTTGTATCTCAACAGTTACAAGTCATCAATACAAATAAAAATAATATAACTAATGACATTGATGTTTTACGATGGGGTAATTCCAATTGGGGAATAGAAAGAGTAACATCAGAATACAAGCCACAAGAAACTAGATAATGGGAAATACGCCAATATATAGGTTTGGATATATAGAACCAAACCAAGATCTTTCAGAAAATATTGATTTAGATGAGCTTCGTTTTAAAGCCATTGAAAATCAAATGTACAATTTGTATCAAATTTTCAAGAACGGAATTATTGAGGAAGATCCATTAGTACCATCTTGGCGTATCCAAACATACTCTAACGAATTTAAATTAACAAAAATTACAGTATCTTCTGGAAAAGGCTTTGTTTCTTACAAGGCAGGTAATACCACTGTTTCTAAAGATGTGACTTTACCAACAATTCCTAATACTGTAGGAATTTCAAAAGTTTACGTATATGCATATGAAAATGAAAACACTGCTGTAACAGGCGATGTTAATTTTATTGCATCTTTGACTCAAATTAATGATTCTGTTAATTACATAGCTTTAGGTTTTGTTGAAGTTGATGTAGCGAGAAATCTTATAAGTTTATTTGAAACCAATAGACAAGATATTACATTATTTTCAACACTTTCATATCTAATAAAAAATCACAAACATATTGGCGGAACAGGCAATCCTTCTCCAATAGATTTGTCATTAGAAGTCAAGAACCAAATAAGTAGTGAAAATATAAATTCTGTTGATGCTGCTAAAATTACAACTGGTATATTAAATTCAGCAAGACTCCCAACTATAAGCCATGACAGCTTGGAAAATAAAGGTAATTTAAGTCATGACCAATTAGAAACTGCTTTGTTAGCTGTTGTAAATAATGATGCTAACGACAAAATGTCAGATCTATCAATAGCAAACAGGTTACAGATGTTGATAGCATTGAAAAAATCAGGTGGGGTAGGATTTACATTCATTGATTCAACACAGATCAACACCCTGTCTTACGTTCCAGGCATTTTTCCAAACACCTCTTCAAATTCTTCGACGGGTAATTCTGCTAATTTCGCCCAAACTACGTCAGTACCAAATCAATACACTTTGGCAACTATTTATGATTCTGCTCCAAATACAACAGGATCAGGAATTAGCGGATCTGTTACATCAAGTAATTTTGTAGGAGATAAATCTTTTGTAGTTAAGAACGATTTCTTACAAGCTAAAACAGTTGCTTCTTCGCTTGGTTCATCTACAAATACATTCTTCAGCAACATCAACATTTCAGGTTCAGCAACAACTGGAAGTTTCACTATTGACACTCCTTTGAACTACCTTACTCTTTCTCAACCTGTATCTAGTATATTTGATACTACTGGAAGTTGGGATACTGGATTAGTATTTACGACTTCATATGCAGCTAACAAAGTCAAAGTAGATACAAGTTTATATGCTTACACGCTTTTCAATCAACCAGTGTCTTTGGATTTTGATTCAAAAGTTGGATTTGGTTTTTCTGCTGGTCTTGGAGAAACTGGAGCTGCTTTAGGCAAAATTTACATGTTCTTGGTTGTTGGCAATGGAAGCACTGATCCAAATTTACAAAACGATCAAAAGATTAATTTTGCACCAAATACGGGCACTGGTTCTTCTACTATTTATATTACGCCAGTCACCAATGTAAAAATATTCGATGACACGACTTATGGATTTATAGGCTCCACTGCTACCTATTCTTCTATAAATTTATCTGATTTTGGTGATAATAGTCTGAAATCATCTGTACTTGGATTTGGTTTTTATTTTTCTACTGATCAAGGTTGGAATGCTGAAAAACAAACAAAGTTTGAATTACTGACCCCAACTGATTCTCAAATTAATGCCTCTGGAAATTTCGATAATTTAGTGCTGGCAAGAAGAAATCCCATTGATCAAACTTCATCTGTATTTGTTTGGAATGATTCTTACAGATACAAGAATGCTAATTTCTTAATGAGATTTGATTCTGGTGATGTCAACACTCAATACAACCAAATCCAATATGATATTGATGTTCCATCGGGCACAAAATATACTATTCAAAGTAGATCTAATGTTAATTCAGATTTATTCTATAATTTGAGAACTGTATCTGAAACTGATGTGATTATAGCTTCGCCTAACACTAATTCTAGCACTGGTAGATATTTTGATGTTTTGTTTTCACTTTATGCTAATGAATTGCAAAGTTTGGCTCCTACTGTAAACAACTTAAGAATTAATTATTCTACTGTTGGTAGTGCTACTACTAGATTTTATGATAGAAATTTCACTGATAACGCAAATCAAAAGTTTGGATGGGTGAGTGATGTTTACTATAATAAAAATGCTGGATATGGCATAACAAATCCGGATGATACAAGTTATCTTAAGATTCATGACACTTCAAGTGTTGGAAATTGGGTTTACTTAAGAAATAATAATTTGATTTCAGCAGCAAACAACGTTACTGAAACAACTCTAGAAGATGGAATTGATGCAGGCAGCTTAAGAAATTATCTGACACCCAATCAAATATTCTTAAAGTCTACAAATTATGGTTTAGATACGCCTACTGATTATCAAGCTCTCCCAGGTGGTGGAAACATAATTTGTGATAGTAAAAATGATAGAATTATTTTGACTGATATAAATGGAGTATTTACAAAAGTCATTCAAGGTAATATTAGATTAAGACTTACTTCCAAAGATTTTGTTGCTCTTTCAGCTACATTTAATCCAAATACAAGAAAAATATTTATTGCTTTTTCACAAAATGTATCTTTTGTAGATTTAACAAAAATTTATATAACTTATGACAATGTTTCAGTAAGAGGAGATGACACTAGACTTTCTGGAGAATATTTAGATCCAATATTTGATAATTCTGCGACATATGTCTTTACAATTCTTGATACAGTTGCTGGATTGACACTAAATTCAGCAATAAGTAATGCTCTTACAAAAAAAGTCAGGTTGGACAAAGGATGCTTTACAAATTCTGGCAATTCAATAAATACGAATACTGCTTTATCAGCAACAATTCCAACCTCGACAGTTTCGTCTATAAGTAGAACTGAACAATTCGTAGCTGGAATCAGTACATCAATTACAGGTACATCTACAGTTACTACAGGCTTACCTACAACTACTACTGTAGTGAATTCTGTAAATGATTATAATGGTGATGGTATAGTTTCTACCACTGCAATGTATGGACCAAATTCTCAAACTGACGATATCATTTTAGATTTGTTACAAGGACCAATATATTTTGCAAATATCTATAATCCTGTTTCAGTTCAATATGACGAAACAAATTCATTAATTGTTATTGCTCAACCACATTCTAATTCTGTCCTTTGTTATTCTGACAATACGGATCTGACTTTGAAATGGGCAATTACATCCGATATCGTAAATTATTATGATAATAAGCTTGGCTCGGCATATTTACTCCCTAATGGTAATGTGCTTTTAGGCAGCCCAGCTTTTGATACAACTGACACTGGAAAACTACAAGTTTACAATATTTCTAATGGATATATTGAAACAAAGCTTACATTCAACAATGATGTAATTAAGGCTCTTCCAGGACCAGCAACAGATTATTCTAATTTCTATGTCTTGACCGATGATGTAATTAATTTTGGCGCAAATTCAAGATTGCATTTAGTAAGTAATTCAGGAAGAATATTATCAACCTGGGGAGATAATAATGAGCTTTTCCATCCTAAAGGCATGCGTATCATTTCAAACGACAATATTTTAGTATCGGAATAAATTATGAATCTACAAATTGAAAACAATAAACCAATTATAAGTGTAATCGATGATGAAAATGTCTTATCATTTGAGTTTACATCTTATGATAAAAATTACCTTATAAGCCAAAATGATGACAGTATTAAGTTATTGCTCAAAAAACAAACTATTGCAAACTTAATTATCTCTCAAAATTATTGTGAAATAAATTTTGAGAAAGTAATTTCTTATGTTCAATTTGTGTCAATGAAGTTTAAGTTTGATTCTATTGTAGAGATTGACCCTAACTTTATAATTTTTTCAAAAGGTGACAAAGACTATGTAATTGATTTTCAAAATACAAAATATAGTTTTGAATCCAACGATAGTCTAATTATAATTCTAGATAGGCCCGACAATAGTTTAAGAATTTCTGAATTAAACTTTTTTGCAAAGAGCTTTAGTGCTCAAAACTTCAAAGCATTTAACGCTACTAATCCTTTTATTATAGACGATACTTGCAAAATGCCTGAATTTTCAATTGGAAGTTATGATGACTCCTCATTATCTATTCCAAGACCAGTTAGGCAAGGAAACCCAGTTATTTCAACAGTTCCAGCATTGATTGACTCAAATTCTTCAACAGATGACATTGAGTATTACAATAATGGAAATGGACCAGTTTCTAAAACAATTTATTTCAAGATAATTTGCAGCACAATTATTGAAAATACATTATCTGCTGGAGATCTTTCACCTAATTTACAACTAAAGGTTTACCTGCCTAACGGTTTAGATACAGTTAAGGCACCTGTGTATGTAGATATGTATTTTGTTTCAGCTGACTCAACTAATGATATATCAGTATATTCTGCTTCTTACACTTTTTATAAACAAGGCAGATACAACAATATTGATTATGTAGATGGATTTATGTATTTCGATGTACATTGCCCATTAACTGTACAAAAATCAATACCTTTCCAGTTTGATTTTCAACTTTTATAGGGGCTACATCGGCTGGCAAAGAATATTTTAATATTCCCTGTTTAGCGGTGGTTACAAGTGCCATATAACGTTTCAATAATTTTACCCAATAATCTTACAAGTGGATATCTTCAATCTGAATTTATAAATCTAGGGCAACCTTATTCTAGTAATTCATATTCCAAAGATCCAACCCTTGATAATAATAAAAATACTCTTACATTTAGTTTTGAAGTAAGAGATAGTGGCACCCGTGAATTAACCTACCTAAGAAGAATCAAAACTCTTTATCTTTCAAACGACCCTGAATTTGACCCAACTTCAACTGTAGCAATTACAAACTGGCCTTCAAGCTCTTATGTTTATGATCCAGATTTTGATTATGAATATACGCTAAATCCGCTTTATTTCTTTGACACTACACTTTCTCAAGGAACTATGGCAACTCCAGTGGCTGGTACTGGGCTATTCAAAGTTTATAATTGGCCTTTGAGTGCATCTGGTGGACTTTCAACAGTTTATATGAAGGCCATTTTAGAAGGACCTAATGGATCTGATATTGAGTATCCAATGGGTTATGGTATTTTTGACCAAATCAGATGGGAAGGTCAAATTCCAGTCAATCCTGATTTTCCTGAAATTCCAAGTGCAAAGGCTGGATACGTTGGCAAAAATACGTTGCTTTCAT
>JACCDU010288889.1_pt1 | contig 69600 bp, 109 predicted proteins | sample 7446081 | NCBI WGS metagenome assembly JACCDU01 (sample SAMN15323447, study PRJNA562643) | freshwater metagenome | isolation source: river surface water | place: USA:Blue River Watershed | collected 2017-08-17 | reverse complement strand
TGTTACGATAGCTGAATTATAGCAGAATATCGTCAAAACCTTGCTGTGGTTCTGAAAATTCTTCAAAATATTTTACTGCTTGTTCAAACTCAACATCGTGTGTAATATAGTTAACAATTTCTCCATCAATATCAATCTCTACTACATCGTACAGTGTTTTTGATAACTTACTACGTACAATGACAATTTCCAACAAATCTTGCATATGTTACTCCTAAAAGAAAAAGAAGGGTAGTACCACGAAGGCACTACCCATGTTATACCTGAGTTTTAACCTCGGTTATTCAGTCGTTGAGCTACAGCTTTAGCTTCTGTAAACAAACCGCACAATTGCACATCAGTGTATTGTACAGCATCGAAAACTTTCCAGTAACCATTGTTCCATTTTACAGTATATCGCATTTTATTTCCTTTCGTTTAATACCAGTTTTGCTTGTAAGCTTTTTCAATACCCAGTTTAAGAATTACTTCAGCAATAAGCGCTTGACCGTGAAGTACTTCATAGATTGAGTCAATTTCGAGTTCAGCTTTATTAGCTTGTGCAAACAGCTGCTGAATAGCTAAGTGGAAATCGTCTTTAGTCATTTTTCAGTTGACCTTTTTCTGTTGATGAAGATTGTATTTTGGATATAATTTCCATATCATAGATGATTTCAGTAAATCGAGTTACGATAGCCAGAGCACCTAATACTGTTGAGCTTCCTATGGAATTGACACCTTTCAGTACAATTTCATCTAGAGCGCTTTTAAATTCTTGTTCTGTCATATTATTTCCTTTCATTAAAACAAAGCTTCTTCCAAGTCAGATAGATCACCCTTGGTTTTGGTGTGGTTTTTCTTGTCTAGCAACTGCTGGCTTTCCTTTGTACGTTGGTTATTGTACGTTGGAAAAGGCCATTTAACTGGCAAGTTGTCATTTGGATGCATCGACTTGTTCCACTGATTCAACATAATTTTCCTTTAGGTATTGTTTCATTGCAGTGTCTTGTTGCACTGACAATCTGAACGTATCATACCACACATCTTTGTCTTTTGTAGAGCGAGTCTTCAATCTTTTCATGTTAATTTTACCTAGACCTGTTAGTCGTACAGATTTTTCCTCAACAAGAATCTTTTGTAGTACTTTACTCAGATGAACCAATACGTCTTCAACTTCATACTTATGATAGTTACAAGATTCTGCAACAGCTTCAATCAACTTTTTAAAAGTAACTGCTTTACGATTTTGCGGTTTATATTTTCTTTTTGTAGTCATTTCTTAATCCATTCAAATACATCCATGAACCGAGGCAATGCAAAAGCATTAAAAATGTCTGCTGTTTCAGCGAAGACAATTTCGTTTGCAACGGCAATTAATTTAAACACCTTATCACTACCGGATACACTAAAGAAGTCACCTTCTTTTAACTTTTCTAGTTTTAAAGGTGTAGTCAGCATCTGCCAATCTTTAACATCGATTTCATTTATCATATTAACCTTCCTTTACGTTATTATCAATAAGTTGACGATATTGTACCCAACCACGTAGATTACCAGACCAAGGATGACCGTTAATATCAACATGTGTAATACCTTCAATACCTTCTTCACGTTCTACTGCAGAAAATAGTGCAGATTTGGTAATAGGTGATGCAATATGTTCTACAGGACTTGCATGCACTGGTACAGAGTTAATCAACCGATCAAATACTACATGTGCTTTCTCTAGGCTTCCATCGTTCTTGCGATAGGATACTTGAGCGCAGCAACTTGCACTGATCATGCGTGCTTCATCTGCGGTGATGTACTTTTCATTTTCATCAATGTAGAACAGTTCACCAGTGTAAATACTGCGTTGTGTATTCACATAAGGTACATGCCATTCATCTTCGAATAGTTCTTCTGGTGTAGATTGCTCGTAAACCTCTAGCATTTTCTCTGCAAGTTCTTTAATCTCAGGTTGTGCATCAGGATGTGCTCGTAGCCAAAACCAGTTATTAAACTCTGTAGCAGTGACGATTGTTTTCATAAGTTGGTAAGGCTCCAGTACGCGATTAACAATTTGCTTGTGCAATCCCATATCACGCATAACAATAGCATGACTAATGGCGCTATCACGAGCAGCTAACCATAGCAGTTTAGCACCTTCGATATTATCAATCTCAGTGTTAGCTTGCATTCCCGCTTGATTCTTACCCCAATGCACAGGCATAGCTGGATTAGTCTGCAGTAGTTCAATTACTTTGTCAATTGGAATTGCACGAGAGCTTGCAGCATTGCGACTAAACATCCGATGTGTCATCAGTTCACCATGAATGAACCGTGGGTAGACTAATTCAAAGGTAGTTAAACGAGATTTTAAATCTTTGTTATAACTGTCTTTGATAATTTTTACTTCAATCATTTATTATCTAACTCCTGTAGTTGTGCTTGCAATTTCTTGCGTTTTTGCTCTTTGAGATAATCTTGAGTGCTATCTTTCACTTTGATATACCAGTTATTCAAAGCTTCTAGTCCTACTTCGATTTCATCTGGTTTGAAATAAAACGTAGAGTTTAGAACATCAGTATAATAGCATGGAACATCCTTCATTGCTTCCCACAATTCTTTTTGTGCTAGATGATAAATATCTTCGTGAAACAAAGTCAAGCAATTAATATACACGTTAACTAAACCCGAATGATAGTCTTCTTCTGGAAAGTTAGTGGGTGAATTCACACCCCAATTAATACCCCAATTAAAATAAATTTGTTTGTAATGATTTGCAAGTTCACAATAGCGATCACCTGTAAATTCACAATCAATAATACGATCTGCGAATAGAGGTAATAGTTTAGCAAATGCTGTTACTTGTTCATATTCACGTTCAAATTTCTGTAACTTTTGAGTTAACTTTGGATGAATATCTATCATTTATACTCCTTATGATGATCTGAAATATAGATTTGCTCGTGTTTCATGAACTCAATGATTTGATTTTCATCTAGGAATCCATGCTTACCATACAGATTATACACTGAGTCAATACCTACGTCAAGCATTTTTCCACGAGAATCTTTAAAATTTCCATGACAATGACCGTGTAGATGATATGCACCATAACCTTGACGATGCCAAGATGCAATGGGGTAGTGAAACAGTACTACAGGTGTGTCACCTAGTTTAATCTCTTTGTAGTCATACCATGCTGCAATCAGTTGATCTTTTACAAGTTGATCTAGGTGTTCACGCCTATCATGATTGCCTTTGATGAAAATCTTAGAACCTTTTAGTTGAGAGACAACACCAGCGACTTCATCATAATTTTTAAAGAACGAGAAATCCCCAAGATGATACACGAGATCACCTGCTGATACTTCTGTATTCCAAAGGTCAATTAACCAGCGTGTATGATTATCTTGTGAACTACAATCAATGGCACGATTTGTAAACTCTACAATTCGCTTATGACCGAAGTGCAAATCACTTGTGAATATCTTCATTATTTAACTCCTGCAATTTTCATAAGTTTATCCCGCAATTCTATCTCAACTGGTTCCAATTCTTTCCATGCTTTATCTTGTGAACGATGATAATCTGTACTATCAAGTTGCCAAGCACGAGCATGTAACCGAGTAAACTTATTGAACAGATTACCAAGTTCAGTTGCGTCAAAAGCTTTAGCAATTCTATGAATCTCAAGTATTTCAGCGTTTGTCATTGATTTCCTTTAAAATACTGATTAAATCCGGAATTACTTTCTTGTCAAAGACTACCGCAAGATTATGATAAGTACTCAATCTGATATTAAAAATATTTTCATTAATATCCTCAACGACAACATAGGTATTTCCACTTGGCGTTTTAATAGGGTACTCTGTCATCGTCTACCTTTCATTTGTCCTTTGAGTTTCAAATACTCTTCGTCCTCTAGTTCTCGCAATCCAACGCAAGGCTTATTGATTTGCTTTTCAGTTGCTCGATTATTCAAACGAATAAGGCCACAACGGGCACAATAAACAAACATACCTTTGGCATGCAGATTACGACTAAAATTGTGACCTTGCATAATCAAGCTCCTTCAAATTTCTTTTTTAAACGTTCATATTCCTGACGATCTTTTTCTTCGGCTTTAACCTTAGCTTCAGCTTTAGTTTGTTTTTCTTTTTCTTCAGATGCCAAACGATTCCGATACTCTTTGTCAGTTTCTAATCGTGTCTCATGTACGTTTATTTCAATATCATCACTATAAGATGAACGTTGTACATCTAGAATTAGTTCTGAGTCTGGTTTAGACTGTTTTAGCTCAATAAGGTTTTCAATCACCCTTTCAATAGTCGCACCATCGAAAAAACTATATAAACCGAGTTCTGTCAAATAGCATTTTACAAGTTTCTTAGTCATAATTAAACTCCTTTGAAATCCTCAAGAATTACCCTGCGTTGTTGATCGTTCATGACTAACCATGTGTCTTTGTGGACATTATAAACAATCATCTGAGGAATATTATACCACAACTCTGGTAGAGTTTTTGCAATTTCGGTATCATTTTTATACATCAATTCAACGTTCTTTGCTGTCATACGCATCAACTTTTTCTTGCCAACGTAGTATGGAGTCTTTAGTTTACAGCAATTGTTGTAATCGTAATCATCGTTATCATTCATTGCATATATCATAAAACCTTCACCACGATCATGCTTTGCAATTTCTAGTGCTTGTTCAAGAGTACAACGAATGCCTTCACCCATAGGATGAAAATTACCGTTAGCTTTCTCACGTACACCAAGTAGATGAAAACCTTCACGCTCTTGCACAATATGTGGGTCTTGTGGTACTACCACTTCAAATAGTGCAGTAATCTCTGGTTCAATCACCATGTCGTAAAGCTTATAATCACGAAATAGCAACTCTTTAGCCCACTGAGCATATTCACTTGTGGTAGTACCTGTAGTGCTTACAATCAATTCACTATTGTGTATTGTAGCACAAACCATGTAACCATTGATTTTCTTGTACATTTCAACTGGTGTATCTAGTGGTACTTTACTCCAATAACCACGCTCAAGATAATTAAAGCTTTTACGTGGAGCAGCTTGTACAATATTGTGTGTAGCATTGCAATACACATGACCTCTGCACTCTAACAACTCAGGCACTTCATACCAGAGATAATCGTACATAGCCCTACGATGGTATTTAAACGTAGTGTACTTACCATCGTTTTTCATGGTAGCTAAACCACGATTAACTAGGTGCATTTGTTGATCGTATGTTAACAGCATCATTAATCCTTTACAATTGTACAAAAAATTTACGTTTCATCTGCTGCACCTTTTCATCAGGACAACCATGTACGTTCTTGCCGCCGTGGTAGTTCTCTACAATCATAGATACAAAATTAGCACCACAAGCATTTGCAATATCCATGTACTGTGCGACTTCCCATTCAGTTACACTGGTATTGGACACCGAAACGTTAAACCCTTGTTCTAGAAAATGCATAGTAGTAGATTGACACCACTGATGTGCATCTTTTAGCTTTGTTGGATCAAATTCATAATCAAAGGAGTTAGTCTCAGCATTGTACTTTGTAAAGTAATCATCAGCTTCCAAGTTGATCATAGTCAACGCATATTGATTGAGTAGGTTTGCAAACGTTGATTTACCGCTACCCGGTACGCCCCTGATTAGGAATAGCGTAGGTTTTTCTTTATTCATTAATAACACTCCTCAACTGTAACATTGTGACCAAGATATTCCAACAAATTTTTGATACCTTCAGTTCCCATATCTTCGTGATTGTGATCCCAATGGAATTGTTCATCGTTTACCTTTACTGTCCAACCATCGCAGTATAGTTCAATTTCAATATTTTTCATTCTTCAACTCCAAAATGTTTACGAATAGATTTCATTGCACGATCATGTGCAGCACCAACGACACCAGCGTCATGAGCAGTAAAAATGTGATCTTTATCTGTGTATTTTTACACAAGTTACGCACTGTTCAATTAGTAACTCTGCAAACTTTTTGATTGCTACCGCCTGAGATTCGCAACAGGGGCCTAAGTTAGCCTGTAGAGCAATTGCTTTAATTTGCTCGTTCATTTTATCACCTCTACGTTTGTTGTGAAGCCTAGAGTATAGCACAACTTTTAGACATTACAACAAGTACAGATAAAAAAAAAATACCCTAGGAGTTAACCTAGGGTTTGTACTTAGTCTAATAATTTGTTATGTTTACTTAAATTTTCTTTTGCTAGGAGTATTTGCAGATTCCAAGGAACATGTAAGCCACAAACATTCTCTCCCTGTAAAGGTACAATGTGATCAACATGATACTCTTTACCAGTGTTCAATTGTAAACTCTGTGCATCTTTATAAAATTTATTGATATTTTGCCAATCAATATCTGTCAACCAAAGAGGTGTTGCTTTAAGTTTAATAGCTCTTCTTTTAGCAGCATCTGCATTTATCTTATCCTTATTATGTGTGCGGTATTGTTTTTGAGCGTCCGCTAACTTTTTTCTGTTATCTTCACGATAACCTGAAAAATAATCTTTTCTGTTTAAATTATAAGTTTTAATGCAATTTTTACAGCGATTATCATAACCATCTGTTCTTGCCTTACTTCTATGAAACTCACAAAATAATTTATTTTCTTTACATGTAGTACAAATCTTATACATAATTGATTCCCGTCAAACACCCGTAAAATACAAAGCAAAAAGCAGCCACGGGAAGCTGCTCTTGTCACTAAGGCTCATGACTTCCTTAACTATTGCTTTACGATTATAACAGATATTATTTAGGAAATCAAGTGTTATTTAAAAGCCCACATAATTATACCAGATAAGTAAATAACCGCAGACGCTGCCTCCACAATTACTAATGCCTTATCATCGTAGTTTAACCAACCGACTAAACACCATAAAAATCCACCAATAAAACCAAACACTAGGTTTAATGGGAATATGTTCAACGTTGTTAAAATCATGCTGATCATATAAAACGCAGTACCAGACCAGCGTAGCATCAGTTTACAATCTTTGTAGATACATCAGTCCAAATCGTGTATTGCATTATCACATGATCTTCCCACGGTTGAGCATAATCATACTCTATACTACCAACACCTTCGATAAACGTTGGTTCACCTCGTGCAATATGAGAAGCTGCAAACTCTACGATTTCTTCAATAGTTTCTACACCAAAGATGCATTCGCTGAATTCTTTGATTAATTCTGCAGTATCTACATTCGGATTAATACGAATTGTTACTTCTGATTCTACAACCACTGCTGCATTATATGTTTTCATCAGATAACCTCTGCTTTCAATAGTGTTTCACCATCTTCTGACCATGTTAGACGAAGATTGTGAGGGTACACTTGTCCACTATAAGTGATATGAAGTCCTTTATTATATGAATCAGGTTTAATATGCGTGGTAGTTACAATTTCTTTTGGTTTAATGCGGTATTCATGGGAGTCGTCTATATAAATTTTATCAGTTTCAAAAAATTGATTGCAGTCTTCCCATAATCCATTATAGTTTTTAAACTGAATAGTCTCACCATTGATCCAAGCAATCAATACGTCTTTTTGATCTTTCAATGCCATGTTAGTTTCTCCTTAAAGTTGATCATACAATTGTACCACTACATTTGATTCTTGCAGTAGCTCTACACCGGAATTATTTTAATTTGTTGTAATTTTTCCACATTTTATTAGGTAATCTCTGTATTCTATAGCAGCATTTAGTGCCTGATTTCTAGTAGAATATAAGTTTAAATTGTTTTTGTGTCCTCTTGGATTATAAGAAAAATACTTACATACCTTACCTGTTTTATCTCTAAATGAAACTACAAAGTTCATTCTGAGTGTAGATTCACTAATACCTTGATGAAATGTATTACTTTTTCTATGGAGTTTATTTTTGATATTATCAGATTGAGTTACAAGCTGTAAATTTGATATGTTATTATTCAATGGATTTCTATCTATGTGGTCAATAACTAAGTCATCACTTAAATCAATTTTGAAATATAAACAATAAATAACTCTATGAGCTTGTCTCTCAATATTTTTATATTTTACAGAAGCATATCCATTTGGTTTAATTCTACCAGCATCTGAATCTTTTATTGCAAGTAGTACCTGACCAAAAATACCACCAAATTTATCAATCTTGTGTTTTAAATATGTTCTACTTTCTTCTGAATAATAGAACACCTTATCAAGTTCTGCAAATATGTAAGAATGTACTTTTTGTTTTCTCATATCTTAATGACCTCTATGTTATTATTTTGAAGATACTTAATACCACCCATATCACGGTATTCGTCTTTGTAAAAAAATCTTTTGATACCAGAATCTACAATATCAATCGCACAGAATTTACAACAGGCATGTGTACAAAACATTGTAGCATCAACTGCACTTTGATTACTGCGTATAAGGCCCATTAGAGCGTTCTTTTCACTATGACGTACTCTAGGGTCGGTTGTACCATCTTCAAGCTGATTAGGGTCATTTATGTGCTCTGCATGTGCATTGTAACCACAAGAAATGATGCGATTGTCTTTAACAATAACAGAACCAACCTTCAGACGTTTATCGTTGCTGCACTCTGCAAAAGCTTCTGCACACTTCATATAAGCTTTGATGTGTTTAGATTTCATGAATCACTTTCATTTTAACTTTAGGTTTCTTTTTAGGATCAACCCACACTTTATCTCGTAGTGCAATAGCTTGTGCTAATGAGTTGCACATACAATATTTATTGACATACTCCCAAAGCACCCACCAGTGAGGTTCTTCATTTCGGAATGTATCTGTTTCTTTATACTCCCAAGATAACACACTCCATTTACGCACAAGGTACTTATCACCGAATGACACAATGTGCGGTTTAAACGGGTTGTAAAATTTAGGTAACTTCATATTCTTTCACTCCTTCTTCAGATGTATAACGAACAAGCTTAACACCAAAGCCTTTGAGCATAGCCCTGCAAGTTGGACATGGTTTAGCAGTTGCCATTGTACCATCATTGTGAAACCGTTGAACGAAAACGCTGTGAATATTCTTGCGACCTGATGCCAGTACAGCAGAAAGTTCAGCGTGAATTTTATCTTTCTGTTCTGACTCTCCAGCTTGCACAGCAAAGTGCTTCATAAGTGGATGACTACGGTTATAGTCGTTAACTCCAGTACCTAGCACACGACCTTTTTTATCGAAGGCGGTGGCAATAATTTCATAGCGTTTGCGAGTCATTACAGTTTCTTAGCTTGTTTAAGTTTGTGTTGAATTGTAGCAAGTGTTTTGTGCTGTTTCTTTAGCTTGCGTTGTTGATTGCGAAAGTAGTTCATCATGTTAAAATATGTTTCACTGTCTTTATCCTCGGGATCACTCTTTTGCCAGAGGTCGTCAATTTGTAACTTCAAAAGACTCAGTGTCTCTTCATCTGCAGCTAGAACTTCAGAAAGACCTTTGGTAAGTGACTGCAGTTCTTCTGTAGTGAGTGATACACTGCGATGTGTATGCGCGTAAGACTTCAAGAATTCCTGTAGCTTGTTACTGGTAAGCACAGGTTCCTGCACTGGTTTACCTTGCATAGCACGTTCAGCTTTCTCCCATACGAGTTCTGCTAGTGCAAGTTCACCATCTTCAAGACCCATACGGTCTACCATATGTAAAAATTCAGGTTTCAAGATCATGTTAGTTCCTTTCAAATTAAAAATTTATTGTATCACACTTTTGTGCAATTCACACCATGCGCTTGCAGCCACAATTGGAACTTGTCCATTTCCAAGGGCTTTAAGTCTGTCCATCCTGTGGGCCACCCCATCAAGTACTCGAAATTCTGTGGGGTAGGTTTCCCAAACACTGTTACGTAATTCCTGCACGATCTGTGCTTTTGCATTGATGGCGCGGCAAAGTTCGCCATAGTAGTCGGTGTATGCAAGTAACCAATATCTATCCCGTTCGTGATCTGCACCAACGTCTTTCGCTGAAAGTTTGAGATATTTGCTATTGTATCCAAGTTCCAACAAGTCGTTTTGCGCTTGTAATATGGCTCTTTCGGAAACATTTTCAGCAAAGACAACTTTAGGCTCAATCTCTCGGATGACTCTAAGCATTTCTCTCCATAGGTCTTTTTCAGCGATGTTTCTACCTCTTGCTGCACTAGAGAATGCTTGACAGGGGAATCCTCCAGAAACCAAGTCCACAGTTCCACGCCACGGTCTTCCATCAAACGTGCATATGTTGTCCCAAATCGGGAATGGTTGTAAGGCTCGTTCGTTTTGCCGTTGAATGAGAACTTCAATACAGTACTCATCTCGTTCAACAGCGCATACAATGTTGTGTCCGAGGATGTGACTTGCAAGTAGTCCTCCACCAGCGCCCGTGAATAATGAAAGCTCATTCATGATTTCCTTTCGTTTAAAATAAAATAAGTACATCCAATAAAATACTCGTCGTACCCAAAAGAATTGATAGCAAGGCTGTGTTTACCTTTAGTTAAAATCTTAACGTACTCTGACGAAACTGGACTACGTGCTGTACCAATGAGCGTGTAACCTCTTTTAAGTCTGGACTCCACGACAACATCTTGCACATTTTGTGTAGAGAGCATTTTGTGTAGAGAGCATTTCAGTTCCTTTCGGTTGTTAAGTTGAAGGCTCAATCATAGCACATCATCTTGACTTTGCAACATCTTTGCACAAAAATAAATTTTACACAAAGTACTTGACAAGAGTTGAACTTGAGCTACAATCCCAAACGGGGCAAGGGGCGAAGGATACGACAGGAACTCGACAAGGAACTCAACTTCAGAATCTAACTTCAGTTATAATACTGAAGTTAATAACTAAAGTTATAACATGAGTTTAATGCAAGTTATACAGTACATTACATGTTACTACTTATGTTATATGTAAGTTTAAACTTGCGTTTAAACAGTAAAGAGAGTTGATAAGTAAAGGAAGAAATATGCAAATAAACACAACAATCGGTAACATCGGTACAAAAGTTATGGTAGAATTCACGTTAACAGAAGATCGTGACATTGATTGGGAACAACTTAAAGTCTACCTTTACGAACACCCTGAAATTAATGTTACAGATTTAATCGGTGATGAATGGTCGTTAGAAATCTCAGAGACAATTTACAATAATGTAGATAAAATTGTGCAAGAAGCTGCAGATGATGCTAAAATTGAAGCTTACATTACAAACCAACTTTTTAAGGAGTGACTTATGAACAAAGAGAAACCTGTAGTATATTATATCGGTGTAGCAAAGGTTTGGTATTGGAATGATGATATCACAAAGCCTGTTGCAAGTTTACCACTTGTACTAGATCATCCGCAGCTTGGTAACTGTTACAATGTACGCACATCTGTTATTGTGCAGCAGTATTTTGATGGTACAATTGAGACTAAGAACACAATCTATAAACCAATGGCATCTGAAGGGATGGGATCATGAAGAAACGAATTAAAAAATTTGCTGAACAGGCCAGTAACACCAGTGATTACGGACTTGAATGTGTAACTGACAAATTCTTGGAACACTTCGCTGAGTTGATCGTGAAGGAATGTCTGAGTGTTATTGAAGAAATGAACCCTCATGACCCTGAACGTGACATTGATGAAATCTTCACTGAAGTTAAACAATATTTCGGAATTGACCAATGAAGCTCAAAACTAAAGATGTTAAAAATGTTCGTTTGACATGGCAAGAAGTTAAAAATGATGGTACAATCAGTGCTCGTTCTTATAGTTGCAGCGACAAAGAAGCTAGTTGGCATCTGATGCAAATGCGTAAGAGCAGTAGTTTGCGTAATATCAGAATGGAGAAACTATGAGTACAGCAGAAGAACGTATGCAAAATGAAATTGACGAATTGGAGCAAGAGAATCGTCTGTTACGTGCGCGTAATGAAAGACTAGAGCGAGAAGGTGAAATGCGTAGGCTTGCCTTATTAGATATTATGCAAGCAGAACCTGTGCAGGAACCTGTGGCGTGGATTAGACAAGGTGACTTAGAAAGATTACCTTTTACACAACCTACTGTAGATGATTTTGAAAGCGGCATAGCTGGTGGACAACAACTGATGAAAACTATTTTATCGCCAAAACCGCATAATTATTACGGACAAATACCTCTCTACACTGCACAGCGGCAATGGGTTGGGCTGACGCCTGAGGAAATTGATACCGTCTATCGAGACATGCCGCCACCAGTGCAGCATTGGCAACTTGCCCGAGCTATCGAAGCCAAACTCAAGGAGAAGAACACATGTTAAAACTAATTTTTGTGCTATCATTGATAACATTTGTTGTAGCTGTTGTCTTTTTCTTCTTTAAAGAATCAGATGCATCTGCAAAATGGAAAGCGGTAAAAACTGTGCTATACTTGCTGTTCTTCGGGTTCATTGCTGTGTCAATTCTGGCTGGCATTGTTATTTTGTTTTAATCAAAGGAGTATTTATGAAATTTATCAAAGGTCTAATTCTTGCTGTTGCAGTTGCTATTGCTTCTGTAGGTTGCACTCGTATCGAAACTGGTGAAGTTGGTGTACGTGTTAATGCATCAAAGCAAATTGAAGGTAATGAACTACAACCGGGAACATGGAATCAAACTCTAATTGGTTCTATCTTGACATTTCCAACAAAAGACATTGCGGTTAATCTTGACAATAAAACACCAATGACTGCAGATAATAGTCCTCTTGCGGATTTTGATATTACGGTTGTCTACGGTTTGAATTCAACATCCGTTGCTGAACTATATTCAACTAAGAGTCGTAGCTTTCACACTGAGCACAAAGGTGATATCTATCTGATGCACTCTTACATGAGTACACTAGTTAATAATGCAGCGTACAAAGTTATTCGTAACTACAAGTCACTTGAGGTTGCAGATAACCGTGCTAAGATCGAAGAGCAAATTCGTGATACTGTACATGATCAACTCAAAGCTGAAAAACTAGATAGTTCTGTATCATTGACCGTTGTGCAAGTACGTAACATTCTACCTAATGCTGAAATCTTGCAGTCTGCTACCAACTATGTTCGTGCTCAAAATGAACTGAAGATTAAGCAAACTGAAGTTGATATCGCTAAGAAAGAATCTGAGCGTATGGCAGCACTAAGTTCTAACTCTGGTCAGTCTATCGCTTATATGCAAGCTCAAGCACAAATGAAGATTGCAGAAGGCATTGCAGCAGGTCGTGTACAGACTATTGTTGTACCAATGGACTTCAAGGGAATGATTAACGTTAAGTAAAAAAAACAGGGAGGGCTTCGGCTCTCCTTTTATTGTTTGGAGATGAGATGAAATATTACGTAACAATACAAGTTGAAGAACAAATCGAATGCGATGTGTGCAATGAAGCTGAAGCTATCAAATACGCATTACAATTCTTTGATCCAACAGCACATGATCCTGAAATTATAGAAATATGGAGTGACGAAGATGAAAGCGAAGAATGAAACTATTATTTGCAACGGTGTGATTACGCCCGATGGCACATACCTGCGTAGCTACAACCGACATGACTACAAGACACATTTAGATAAAATCACAGGTGAGACTTACATGGTAGATGGTGGTAATGATTATCTACGCCGTAGCGTAAATACAACGCCAGCACATGATGTATCTGTGTACTTGAGTGATCCGTTCAAGACTATCCGTGAAGCTTTTGTATGGAAATCTTACGGTAAGAACGGTGAGTATCTACCATACGGAAAATATATTTGCTTGTGTGATATGGAAGATGATCACATTGCTGCTATACTTGAGACTCAAACACACATCAAGGGTACTTATGTAGAAGACCTGATGATTCAAGAGTACAACTATCGAAAGGAGTTTTGTAATGAGTGAATTTTCTATTAGTATTAGTGCTGTTGTTAACGCATCAAGCTATGAAGAAGCATATGAGATTGAAAAATCTTTGAAAGAATTTATCACGGGTCACGATGAAGTATTAGATATCTACAGTATCGATGTTGAGCAAATATCTGATGAGGGAGATGACAATGTCTGACGTAGAAAAATTTTGGTCTGCAGCAGCAGCTAAGTTTGGTGACAAACGTACATGGCATCAGTTAAACCCTATGGAGCAACAGATGGTCATACAAGGTGTTAACATGATTTTACAGGTGGTGCAACGATGAGTTTAGCTTTTGTAATTTATCTTGCAGGTGTAATTACCAATGTAGCAAGTTTTATAAGTTTGATTTTTATCACCAGTATTGTTTTATTCAGTCTATACACTGTTGGTTATCTAATGTCAAATGAATCCTCTTGGAAAACTCGTGGTAAGTTTTACAAGTGGCCTCTGGTGTTGATTCTAACTTGTGGTACAATCAGTACGTTGCTACCGAGCGAACGCACAATGTGGATGATGGCTGGTGCTTATACTGGTGAAAAAGTTATGGAAAGTACTATTGGTAAACAGACAGTAGAACTTATTGAACTTAAACTCGCAGAAGAGCTTGAGACTATCAAAAGTAAAGTTAAGGAGAAAACTAAATGATTATTAGTGTACATCAAGAGGAATATTTTAAACTACTTGAACGTGACCGTTGGTTATGTGCATTGGAAGCTGCTGGCGTAGATAATTGGGAAGGTTTTGAAGAAGCTCAACGGATCATTGTAGAATGGGATGATGAAGATGACAATTCCTAAATTAATTTGGCAATCGCCTAAAATTTTCTACTATGCTGGTGTATACTTGAAGCTTGGCAACAAACGTTACCGCATTTTTAAGATTGGAGAACACTGATGACAATTCCAGAAGGCTTTCGTCCACAATTAGCTATCGAGCAAACCAAGGTTAAAACACAACCTGCAAACATGTATATGTCAGAAAAACTTGATGGTATTCGCTGTATTGTATTTGGTGGTGTAGCTTACTCACGTAGTCTTAAACCAATTCCGAACAAAAGCATTCAAGCTTACGTTAAACACCATTGGGAAATGCTAGATGGTATGGATGGTGAATTGATTGTAGGTGATAAGAATGCACCTGATGTATTTAACCAAAGTACATCTGGAGTTATGCGTATTGAGGGAGAACCTGAGTTTACATTTTGGGTTTTTGACCGCTTTCACCCTACTCAACCTTGGCTTGAGCGTTATGCACGTTTGGTTAATCTAGAATGCTTTGGTCGTTTGCCATTGCGAGTAGAAGTACTGCAGCACTTTCCTGTAGAAGAAATGTTCAATATTGATGAGTTTGAACGTGACATGCTTGCTCAAGGTGCAGAAGGTATCATGCTGCGTGATGCTGATGCTAAATATAAATGCGGTCGATCTGGTACTAAAAATCCAGAACTACAAAAGGTAAAACGCTTTGTAGATAATGAATTTGAAATTATTGGTTGGGAGCCTAAGCACACCAACACTAACGAAGCAAAGACCAATGAATTAGGACGTACAGCACGTTCTACAGCTAAAGAAGGTATGGTGGCCCTAGATACAATGGGATCGTTGATTCTACGCACCTCTAAAGGCGATACGTTCAGTTGTGGTAGTGGTATGACTGATGCTATTCGAGTTGACTTGTGGGAACGTAGGGAAACATTGATGGGTCAACTTGCAAAGGTTAAGTTTTTTGATGTTGGAACAGGATACTCCGTACCTAGATTCCCGGTATTAGTTGGTATCCGGCATAAAGATGATCTGTAATATTTTGACGGAAACAGAAAAGGAGAAACTATGAGTGAACGTAAATTAGCAACTATTCGTAAGATTGCAGCTATTGAACCCATTGAAGGTGCAGACGCTATTGAAGTAGCTGTAGTCGATGGTTGGAAAGTGGTAGTCAAGAAGGGTGAATTTCAAGTTAACTCTCTCGCTTGTTACGTAGAAATTGATGCGTGGATTCCAACAGAACTTGCACCATTCCTATCCAAAGGTAAAGAACCTCGTGAATTTGAAGGTGTAAAGGGTGAGCGTCTACGTACAGTGAAACTACGTGGTCAAATTTCACAAGGTCTTCTATTGCCTCTGTCTACAGTAGTATTTTTTGATCTTGAAGATATCGAAGGTACAGACGTAACAGATGTACTTGGTATTATCAAATGGGAAAAGCCAATGAATGCCCAACTCGCTGGTATGGCACGAGGTAATTTTCCTGTATTAGTACCAAAGACTGACCAAGAGCGTATTCAAAACCTTACACGATCTTTTGAGCAGTACCAACAAGATACTTGGTCAATCACAGAAAAACTTGATGGTTCATCTTGCACGTTCTATCTAGATGATGAAGACGTATTCCATGTATGCTCACGTAACCTTGACTTGAAAGAAGATGAAGCAAATTCATTCTGGAAAGTAGCACGTAAGTTTCAAATTGAAGATGTTATGCGCCGTAATTTCATGAAGGGTATGGCTATTCAAGGTGAGATGATTGGTGAAGGTATCCAAGGTAATCAGTACAAGACTCAGCTTGACTTCTACGTTTATGACATGTACAATACTCATACAGGGCAATATATTTTACCAATCCAGCTTAAAGCGGCTTGTGAGCGTTTGGGATTAAAGCACGTACCTATCTTGTGCGAAGCTACAGAGATTAAAGAACAAACGATTCAAAGTCTGTTAGAATATGCAGAGGGTAAGTCTGTACTCAACGGTAGCAATCGTGAAGGTGTTGTATTCAAGAGTAATACTGTACACGACCGTAGCTTTAAGGCAATTTCAAATTCTTGGTTGTTAAAGAATGAATAAACTATAAGGAGTAAAATGGCAGCTTTCATCAAACATACAAGTTGTGATAAATGCGGCAGTTCAGATGGTAATGCACTTTACAATGATGGTTCAAGTCATTGTTGGGTTTGTAAGTTTACAGTACCATCTGAAGAGTATAAAGAAGCAAATCAAAAGAAACCCACTAGAGTTCGCTCTAGCGTTAAAAAGGAAGTAGAGAACATGGAAGTTAAACCAAGTACAAAACCTGCACTGACACCAGAAGAGAACGCAGAGATTAAATCTGAGACTTCTGTTAAGGCTAAAGGTTTTCGCGGTATTGATGATGTGGTGTACACTAAGTTTGGTGTGCGTCACGCTTTTGCAGAGGATACAGGCGAAGTTATCGAGCAGTACTACCCTTGCACACAAGAAGGTCAATTGGTAGGCTACAAGGTCCGTGAAGTACCTAAGAATTTCTATTCCAAAGGTCGCACTGGTGCTGACTGCGAATTGTTCATGCAGTTTCGATTTAACCGTGGTGGTAAGTATGTACTGATCACTGAAGGTGAACTTGATGCATTATCTGCATACCAAATGCTTGCTGAGTACAATAAGAGTAAAGGTCATGATTTTGAAACTGCAGTTGTATCCCCAACTACAGGAGCTAACTCACACAAACAAATTGCAGCGCAATATCGTTTCTTTGATACCTTTGATAACATCATCGTTTGCTACGATAATGATAAAGCTGGTAAAGAAGCAACTGAAAAGATTCTGACGGTACTACCAAAAGGTAAAGTCAAGATTATGCACATGCGGTTGAAAGACCCTAATGAATATCTTGAGAAAGGTGAAGATAAGTCTTTTCTGTCTGATTTCTACAATGCTAAGGCTTATGTACCTGTTGGTATTGTAGGTAGTGGTGAAATTTCTGATTCAATGCGAGAAGAGTTCATGACACCTAAAATTCCTCTACCACCTTTTATGCACAAGCTTCAGGACATGATGGCTGGTGGAATTCCATTAGGTCGAATTGTTAACTTGGCAAGTGCAAGCGGAACAGGTAAGAGTACCATTGTTGATGAAATTGTTTACTTTATGTTGTTTAACTCACCTCATAAAGTAGGTATTGTTACTCTTGAAAGTACAACTGGTCAATACGGTAACAAACTACTTTCACGACACATCGGTGTTAAACTTGAGTTGAAAAGTAATGAAGAAGCTTTGAGCATTCTATCTTCTGATAAAACCAAGGAAAAAGAAAAAGAACTATTTTGGACAAAAAATGGTGACCATCGTTTCTATCTTATTGATGATCGTGATGGTGGTGTAGACAACGTTAAAGATGCAATTGAAAATCTTGTAATTAGTTGTGGGTGTAAAGTTATTATTTTAGATCCTACGCATGACGTCATCGGAACCCTACCAAATGAAGAACAGGAATCTTTTTATGGTTGGCAGAAAGGTTTAGTGAAGTCTCATAATTGTACGTTTTACAATGTGATGCATACTCGAAAGACACCTAGTGGTCAGAAATCAGGTAGTGCTGGTGCTGATTTACACGAAGAAGATATTCAAGGTGCATCAAGTGCTTACAAGAGTGCAGCTTGTAATTTGATGTTTTCTCGTAATAAAGAATCAGAAGACCCGATTGAGCGGAATACTACAACAATGAAGGCTACCAAAATTCGTTGGACAGGTAAAACAGGTGTTGCTGGTAAATATTACTACGATAACGAAAGTCATACTATGTACGATTTGGACGATTGGTTAAACGAAAACAATTAAGTGAGGTTAATATGATTTTTGGAGTTGGAACAAACGACATGAGTTCTTCAAATGAATCGTATACTGTTTGGCATAGTATGTTACGTAGATGTTATAGTTCGGTTTATCAAAAAGGTAAACCAACTTACATTGACTGTGAAGTATCAAACGATTGGTTGTTGCATTCCAATTTCAATTCTTGGTTTAAAGATAACTACATCCAAGGTTGGCAACTTGATAAAGATTTACTATCTGGAGAATCAAAAATTTATTCGCAAGAAACTTGTTGCTTTCTACCTTCAGTGCTTAATTCTTTGATCACTATTAAGAAAAAGAATAATGACTTACCACAAGGCGTATACTACAAAATTAGTCATGGAAAGTATATTGCTCAACTATCTTTTTGTGATCAAGGAATGCGAGAATCAGGTCATTTGTGTATTAGCTCTGATATTGATTATTGTTTCAAAGTTTATAAAGAAGCTAAAGAAAACAAAATCAAGGAATTTGCTATCAAGTACAAAGATCAGATGAAACCTAAAGTTTTCAATGCGCTTTTAAATTTTAAAGTAACACCATAAGTTGCTTGACGTAGACCTAGAGTTGTGATAGACTCTAGGTTTTCTTTATTGGAGAAGTACAAATGGATTTGACAAAAGACTGGATTTATGACATTGAAACGTACAAGTCAGCTTTTACGTTCGCTGTTATTCGTGCAGACGGTAAACACGCACGAGTATTTGAGGTTTCCAGCCGCTTAAATGAACTTGAGCGCATCTATGCTTGCGTTGATCACATTGAAGCCACTGCAGGTCGTTTGGTGGGTTTTAACAACGTAGGTTTCGACTATCCGATCTTGCATGAAGTTCTTACAACTCGTAGTCGCTGGCTTGCTAAATCAGGTCGGCAAGTTGCCATTGATGTACACAAGCTTGCACAAAAGCAAATTGATTCATTTAAAGATAATGGATTTGGTCACAGCATCAAAGCAGACGAACAGGTAGTACCACAAGTTGATTTGTATCGTATCCATCACTTCAATAACAAAGCAAAAGCCACTGGTCTAAAGATGCTGGAATTCAACATGCGTATGGATAACATTGAAGACTTGCCTTATGCTGTAGATGCAGAACTTGCTGATGATGAAATCGACAAACTCAAAACATATAACATGCACGATGTGCGTTGTACTCTTGCGTTTTATCTGAAGTCTCTTACACAGATTGAATTCAGGGATAACCTGAGCGTTAAACTCGGTCGTGACTTTACCAATGCTGACGATACTAAGATTGGTGCAGAATACTTTCAGATGAAGCTTGAAGAATCTGGTGTAAAGTTGCACAAGTTTAAAGATGGTAAAAAAGTCATGATGCAGACTAAGCGTGACAAAATCGCAATCAAAGACTGTCTGTTTAAATACTACAAGTTTGATCGCCCAGAGTTTCAAGCCGTTTACGATTGGTTTTCTAAGCAGGTCATCACTGAGACTAAAGGTGTGTTTTCAGATATTGAAGAGCACAATCTTGGTGAAGTAGCTAAGTATGCCGAACTTACAGTTAAGCGTAAGAAGTTCAAAGGTACTCCAACTGAACGAGATACTGATGAATTTAAGAACGAACATCCAATGGGTTGGATCGAAGTTGAAGAGCTTAAAGCTACTGAATATCTGTTTGATACCAATGGTGAACATGTCATGGAATATCCTCTAGATGCTGATGGTTGCCCAGACCTTACAAAGAAGCGTAAGAAGGTCAGAGTGCCAAAGAAATCCTACTGGGGCTGCTACCGTATTGCTGAGACTTTAAACGTCCTTGTAGATGGTTATCGCATTGACTTTGGTGTAGGTGGTGTACACGCATCATTATCTGAAAAGATTGCTAGTGCAGGTAAACTATATATGCTTCGTGACGCAGATTGCAGTTCAATGTACCCTAATATTGCTATTTCAAATAAGATTTATCCTGAACATTTAGGTGAAGAGTTTTGTGTAATTTACAAAGACATGTATGAACAGCGTAAATCATATGCAAAGAACACGGCAGAAAACGCAATGCTTAAACTTGCATTGAATGGTACATATGGTAAGAGTAACGATAAATATTCTGTGTTCTATGATCCTAAGTTTACAATGTCGATTACCATCAATGGTCAACTCTCATTGCTAATGCTTGCTGATCGTTTATTGCAGATTCCGAAGCTTAAACTAGTGCAGCTAAATACTGACGGTTTAACTGTAGCTATGACACGAGATACTGAAGAGCAGTACAATGCAATTTGCACTCAGTGGCAAAAGGATGTAAAGCTTGAGTTAGAATTCGTAGATTATCAAAACATGTATATCCGTGATGTTAATAACTACATTGCTTTGTACACAAATGGTAAGGTAAAACGCAAAGGTGCTTATCAGTATGAAGACTTAGGTTGGCATCAAAACCAAGGTGGTCTAGTCATTCCAATGGCTGCAGAAGCTGCTATGCTGCATGGTAAGGATGTACGAGAGTTCATTCAGGAAAGACTTGATCAAGGTCATATCTTTGACTTTATGCTACGTACAAAAGTTCCTCGCAGTTCTAAACTTGTGCTAGAATTTGAAGATGGTCGTGTAGAGCAACAGCAGAACATTTGCAGGTACTATCCTTGTAAGACTGGTGGTAAACTAATTAAGTTGATGCCAGCATTAGAAGACAATGAAGACAAGACTGATCGTAGATTAGGTATTGATACTGCGTGGAATGTAAAGACATGTAACAACATTGCTGATTTCGGTTATGATGTAGACTTGGATTACTATGTAAGTGAAGCTGAGAAGCTTGTTATTCGAAAGGATTAAATATGAGTTGGGGAGCACTACCTTGGTGGGTATACCAAGCAATTTACGAACATGATGTAGCACAGATGCAATGCTGCTTTGAAGACGAATGGTTTGCTGGTACATCCAAAGTGCTACCTAAGCATGTAATCAATCTCTCAAAAGCTACATTTAAAACACACGATGTTGGAGGATGGAATTATGATAACTGAAGCTGAGATTCTTCGTAAACGCTGCGATGCTCTGCTAACTGCATTACTCGGTAAAAACCTTGTTGACAACTGGTGGAAATCACCTAACAAGGCTTTTTGTGATGATACCCCTGAAGTCATCTTTTCTGTAGCACCAAGAACAGTCTACAATTATTTGATGAAATATTACGATGCAGGTAGATCATGACGTACAAATACGAGTATAATAAAGAGTACCAGACGTTGCAGCAGTTTGATGAATACGGTGTGCTACGATCTAGCATGAGTATGCCACAATCTGATCTGAACGAATTGGCTAGGTTGAACATCAAAGAAAATATTTTGCGAAGTGTTGACTTGGAAGTGAAAACTGATGTATAATTGAGGTTAAGCGAGTGTAGCTCAGTTGGATAGAGCACTGGTCTTCTACACCATTGGTCGGGGGTTCGAATCCCTCCACTCGCACCAGAATTTAGTCCCGATCCTCTGCAGAGTTTCGAATCCCTAGAAACAATGTACGATGCGAGGTAGGTGCAAACCCTATCATTAAAAACAGATGTACTGATGGCGTGGTACACTACTGCGGACTTCTAGGCCAAAGGATCGTCGTCCGGATGTAACAAGACACTATAATACCTTTTAGGGAAGGTGGTTATAGTTCAGTATATTTCAGGTTGGGTAAACGAACGTGGTTTACTATTTGGGGAGAAAGACGGTTATAATACTGAACACTTCTAAGATACGGAATATACTGAACTATAACTTGCGACAGTAGCTCAGTGGTAAGTAGCAGCAACCTCATAAGTTGTTGGTCGGTGGTTCAATTCCATCCTGTCGCACCAAACAAAGGAGTAGCATGAAAAATCTATTGATCGGTTCACAAGCGTTACAATATTGGAGTAATAGCTTTAAGGTAAGACCTGATTCAGATTGGGATATCATCAGTGAACATAAAATCACTGACGATACAAAGCGTATTGAGCATCATACGTTTGATCAGGTCGGTAACTATGATCTGCTAAACTATGCAAGTACGCATTGGATTGAAATTGCAGGTCAAAGAGTTTACGTAGTTAATCCAATCGGTCTTGCTATTGTAAAACGTAGTCACCTGTGGCGTGATCGTAAATTTGAAAAGCACATGACACAATACAATATGCATTTAAAGACATATCGTGAATTCTTTACAGATAAGGATGAAGATGTACTAAATAAGCGCATCAAGCTTACTATGTCAGAATACCCACAAGGTAATCCAAACTTGATGCAAACAGTAGAAGATTTCTTTGATGATGCAGTAACTAAGAAGTACAATCATGATTACTTGCACGAATTGTTTGCTTATCACGAAGAGCCTTTGTATAAAAAATTGCAAAAAGATTCAAGTTTAGCTTGGTGTGACAAAAATCTGTGGTACAATCTAAGCCATGCAGACAAACTTAGATGCATTGCAGAAGAAGCTTACGTTATTTCAACTGAAAGGTTCTTAGTACCTTCAGACTGGAGTACACCAGCTAAACTAGCGTTTTACAAGTCGGTCAACAAGATTTGTACTACACTGTGTTCAGGTTGGTTTCGTTCTTACGCAATTGACAACTATTCGGAAGTATTGGACATGTTTGATGCTGCTAAGTTTGAGAATGTTAAACAAATTTTACTAAAGGAGTAATATGACTGATAAACTAATTGATAAAATTAATGCAATGCTTGTCGAAGCTGATGAAGATATTAAGCGTGAATTTTTTTATGCAGAGATTGAATGTGGACCTAACAGATGGGATGATCAAGAAATTGTAGAATTCAAAAAGCAACTTACAGAAGCTAACCTTAATTTTGAACTTGTGGATCGTTATGGTGGCGAAGAACAAGGTTCTGACTACTGGAGTGTATATTCATTCTCAGATGCTATGCAAGTTGTATTCATCAAGTTTGACGGTTGGTATGCTTCATACGAAGGTTCAACCTACGAGGAGTTCTATGAGGTAAAACCTGTAGAAAAAACCATTACTGTATTTGAAAAGAAATAAGGAGAGTAACATGAGTCTTAAAGAAACACTGGATATCATCTTTGAAGAAGTAAAGCATGGTGATTTAGAAGGTATGATGCAAGAAGGTTGTTATGGTGAAATTGAAACTGCACTTGACAATCAACTCATCAATTGTGAAGTTGTGGATAGTTACGGCGGTGAAGAACAAGGTTCTGACTACTGGTGTGTATGGAAGTTTAGCAAGGATGGTGAAGAATGCTTTGTTAAATTCTACGGTTATTACGCATCACACTACGGTTCAGAATACCAAGGTTTTAAATTTGTAACACCTGCACAAAAGCTTGTAACCGTTTACGAATAAACATCAAATAAAGCTTGACTTGACTAACAAGCTTTGTTATAATCCGTTTTATAGCGTAAATTCTTGCGCTATATTAGTCGCACATTTTAGTGCATTTTAGTCTGTAACATAATTAGTCCTCGAAAGGAAATATATGAATAAATTAACCGGAACTCTACTCTACGTCCAACTCAATAAGCCTGTTAAAGCTTATGTCAAAGCCGGTGAAGACAAGAAGCCTGATGAATGGAAAGCATCTGTAGCTATTGTAGATGAAGACACCATTGATGCATTTGAAGATTATGCTAAAAGCATTGACGCAAAAGTATCGGTAAAGAAAGTCAAAACTGCAGAGTTTGAAGCTGTCTATAAAGTAGCTCCACCAGGAGGCGCAAGTAAGAACATTTGGGTTGTTACTTTCCGCAAATCTACAGAGCTAGGTAAAACTGGTAAACCTGTACCTGATCTATACAAACCAAAAGTATTTGAGAAGGTCAAGAATACACTAGTTGATGTAACCAATACTAAACTACCTGCAAATGGTTCTATCGGTTCAATCAGCATTGATGTGTTTACTCGCAACAATGGTACAAGTTCACTTTACCTAAAGAACGTTCTTGTAACTGAAATGATTGAATACGTACCGGAAGAAGGTTCAGGTAGTGATTACAATCCCGGTGATGAATTTGGTGATGAAGCTCCCGTAGAAAAAGCAGTAGAGAAACCTGCCGCAAAACCTGCAGCTAAAGCAAAAGCTAAACCTGTTGCTGAAGACGACGAAGACGCACCGTTTTAATCATATAGTAGGGGCTTCGGCCCCTCCTTTAATAAACTAGGAGAAATTATGACAAAGCAAAATAAAGATATTATTGCAATTCTATCTATTCTTACACTGGCTATTCTTGTGATCATCTTTGCACCACTTGCGATCATTTGGTCATTGAATACACTGTTCCCTGTTTTGAGTATTCCTTATGCTTTCTATAGCTGGTTAGCTGTAGTCGTAATGAATCTCACATGGATGTACAAACCAACTATTAAAAAGGAATAATATGAATTCAAAAGAAGCAATCGCAAAACTAGTACGACTATACACAGAAGAACAATCTCTTGGTGAATCCATCAAGGAAGTAAAAGATGAAGCTAAAGCCGCTGGACTCGATGCTGCTGTGTTGTCTGCTGTGGCTAAAGCCATTGTAAAAGACGGTGTTGATAAGCTAGTAGAAAAATCAGAGCTAACACTAGAAGCTATTCAAGCATCTCGTAGCTAATAAATTACCCGGAGGATAATACCTTCGGGTTTTTCTTTAAGGAGAGTTATGAAAGTTATTATTGCCGGTGGACGTGATATCACAGATTTCAATTGTGTAAGAACCGCTTACGAAAAATCAGGTTTTATTGCTAGTGAAATCGTATCAGGTGGAGCACGAGGGGTAGATTATCTTGGTGAACTTTTAGCAAAAATATTGAACATTCCAACCAAAGTATTTCCTGCTGATTGGGATACACATGGTAGAAAAGCTGGTCCAATTCGCAATGGTCAGATGGCCGAATATGCTGAGGCACTGATTGCCATATGGGATGGTGAAAGCAAAGGAACTGCTAATATGATTTCACAAGCTAGATCAAAAGGTTTAGAAGTATTTGTTTATCTGGTAGGAGAGAAATATGACAGAGAGAGTATTGATCATTGATGCAGATTTGATTGCGTATCAGTATGCTGCAGCAAATGAAAAACGAACAGTCAATGTAAAGCATTTGAAATCAGGTAAAGAGAAAATCTTTAAAACTCGTACAGAGCTAAAGACGTTACTCAAAGAAAAGAATATAGAATTTAAACCTGAAGATTATGAAATTGAAGATGTGCAAACCGCAGCTTCTATTCGATTTGCATTACGCAACGTAAAGAGTGTCATCCAGCGTTTAACGGACCACACATGGGCTGATCGTGTAGAGCTATACCTTGGTACTGGAAAGACGTTTAGACACGCTCTAGCCCTTCCTACACCATACAAAGACAACCGTGATGATCTAATTAAACCTTTACAACTTGTAGATGTAAGACGATACATGCAAGTCAAACACAGAGCGCAGTTAATTAAAGGTATTGAAACTGATGACATGATTACGATCAGAGCTTATGAAGAACTAGCTAAAGGTAATTATCCAATTATCTGTTCTGCGGATAAAGATGCACAACAATCTCAAGGTGTAGAGGTGCTAAACTTTGGACAAGAACAATGGCAAGGTAAAGTTATTCCAACGGTAGGATCACTGTGGAAAGAAAAGACTAGTTACAAAGGTGATGGACTAAAGTTTCTAGCGTTGCAAGTACTTTCAGGTGATAGTGCAGATACATACAAAGGTTATCAATTATCTAATGTATCTTATGGTCCAGCTAAGGCAATGAAAGCACTGGAGAAAGCAAACACTGAAAAGGAAATACTTGAAGTATTGATTAGTGAGTTTAAACGATTGTATCCAGAACCTTTTGAATACGTAGATTGTCATGGTGTACAGCACAGTGATGTAGATTGGTTTGACATGCTACAAATGTATTGGACTTGCGCATACATGAAACGTAGTATTGATGATGACAGTAGCTTTATTCAGTTCGCAGCAGAAAGAGGTGTTTATGTCAATTAAACCCGATAAAGTTATCAAGTATTACCGTCTAGACAATACAGGATTTACGGCAAATACTTCATGGTTCGAAGGTGCGCAGAGATATGATACATTTGAACAAGCCAAAGAAGTATATGCATGTAGAAAATGGAGAGATGATGTTAAGTGGAGAATAGTAGAAATTACCATCTTCAGATATTTTCAAGATGAAACACAACCATTTTTAGAAACACAAAAAATAACACAAGAAAGGTATCTCTATGTTAATCAAGATTAAACAACCGGAAGACTCTTTGATTTATCGTTTGAGAAAACGTGCAGAAATTCGTAGAAGTATTAACTCACGGAAATCAGTACAAGAAGGTAAACCTGATAGAATCTCTGATTTACTTGAAGAGGCTGCTGAAGAAATTTGTAAGTTAGAAGCTGTAATTGGTGAAATGGACGATATCATTGATCGACTAGAGCGAAGGTTAAACGATAATGACGACTGACCTTTATAATACAGCAGATGTTAAAAAGGTACGAGAACTACTTACAAAAGAACAGAACAATAAGTGCGCTGTAACTGGTTTAGAAATTCCAGTTAAGCAACACGTTCTGGATCATGCGCACGATGAAACTCAATTAGTTCGTGGTGTGTTACATCGTCAAGTGAATGCTTTTGCAGGTAAAGCTGAGAATGCCTTTATTCGCTTGATTGCTTGGTGGTATCCAAATGACTTACCTACGCTACTTAGAGAATGTGCAGACTATCTTGAGAAGGAACCTAATGGTCGCTATAGACACAATGGTTGGATACGAAAGATTAACACAGAATTTAATAAGCTAAAAGAAGCACAAAAAGATTCAGTGTTAGTTGCTTTAGGTAAATCTGCAGGTAAGAACGCTACCGAGAGGAAAAAGTTATTTCAATCTGCGGTGTTGACAAAGCAGTTCAGCTATGATACACTGCGAGTTATTATCAACAAGGTAAAGGATTTATGATGAGGATCAAAATCATTAAATGCAGAGATATGCTACTTTGGTATAACAAACGAATTGGTGAAGAATTTGAAGTTCAGTTTGTTGAAGATAAAGCATATTGGACAAGAGAAGGTGGTACATTCAATGCGTTAAATTGGGTGTATAAAGAAGATGCAACTATTACGGAAGGTAATGTAGGATGAAATATACATATGAAACAATTGAGAAAATTTGCGATATGAAACTTGCGGGTTTCTCTTCACGAGCAATTGCAGCAGCTTTAGGTATCAGTAAATCTGGTGTAAATGAATCGTTTCAACGACATGTACCATTGCGGTACGATCCTCGTGATGTAGGTTTCAAACGCAGTGGTCCAAAGATTCTGGTATTCGATACTGAAACCAGTTGTCCACTTGTGTTTGCATTTGGACGCAGAAAACAGTACATTAATGACAAAGCCATTTATAAAGAAGGTGGTCGTATTTTGTGCTTTAGCTACAAATGGTTGGGACAGGATGAAGTACATAGTCACTGGATGACACCTGAAGAAATTAAAGACAATGATGATAGTCGTTTAGCTTGTATTCTATTTGGTTTGTATGAGGAAGCTGATGCTGTTGTGGGATATAATTTGCAAGGATTTGACGATAAAGTTGTTCAGACAAGAGCACTTGCTTGTGGTTTAGGTAAATTACCGACTGTAAAAAAGATTGATCCTTATTTACAAGCTAAGAAAAAACTTCGTTTACCTAGCAACAGCTTAGACAATGTTTGTGCTTATTTTGGATTACCTCAGAAAACAGCAACAAGTATGGAATTGTGGGTAAAAGTCCAATCTGGAGACACTGATGCTATGAAGCAAATGGTAAGCTATTGTGAAAACGATGTAAACGTTTTGCAAAATGTTTATACACTTCTACAAGGACTCGGGAATGTAAACACAGATTTTAACGCAGCCCTTTATTTTGATGACAACACGGTAAGATGTAAATCCTGTGGTAGTTCAGATGTTGAAGTAACAGGTAGAACTGTAGCTACTGCTGTAAGTTTATTTGAGGAAGTTAGGTGTAATAGTTGTGGGGGAGTTCACCGTGTGCGACAATCAACTACAACAAAAGAAAAGCGGAAGAACTTGCTTATTTAACTTGATTTAACCAAGTATTTGTGTTATAATAATTATTGAATTAGGATGGGATTTGACCATCAGTTGTAACGGACTCAGGAGCAATAATGTTAAACACAAATACTTGTTACTATGTATATTTTCACAGACGTAACGACACAAATGAAATATTTTACGTTGGTAAGGGAAAAGGGGATAGAGCTTTCAATACAAATAAGCGTACAAAAATATGGGAACAAACATGTAAAGATGCAGGCGGTGCATATGTTGAAATATTTCGGTACAATCTAACTGAAAATGAAGCAATTGATCTAGAAGCTGAACTAATTAATAAATATTTAAATCAAATTGTAAATTTCAACAATAACTCAAAAATTGTACAACTGACAGAAAAGTCGTTAAATGAGCTATATTACTATGATGAAACCAGTCCAACTTGTTTGAGATGGAAGGTTGAAAGTGGAAGAGGACGTACAAAAAGAGAAGTTGGTTCTGTAGCTGGTTATGTTGACAACAAGAGTGGCTACTGTAGGGTTTATGTAGATGGGAAAATGCTCCTAGTACACAGAGTAATATGGACAATGTTAAGAGGAAATATATCCTCTAAATTTCAAATTAATCATATAGACAATAACCCTAGTAATAATAGAATTGATAATTTGGAAGTCACTACCGTAAAACAAAACAACAATTTAAAAAAGAAAAAAGACGCTTATAAAATTATAAAAAAGAATAATATTCCAGTATCTATTCAGGTGACTTATTTGAATGACAATTTAAATAGATGTTTTAAAAATTTTAAGATTGACGGAAATATTGAAGAAACAATCAAAATTGCGTTAAATTTTAAAAGAAAAAATCTTGAAGAGGTAGACTGGAAGCATGAAAATATGCTATAATTACTGCTAGTTCCAATCCCCGGCTAACAACCGGGGATTTTTTACAACTGTAATATCTTGAAAGGATATCAAAATGCAACCTTGGGTAAAATGGTTAGTAAATCACAATATGAAATTTGTGGTTTATCTAGTGTGGTTAATTATCTTGCCGCTTTTTCTATTGGCTTATCTAGAGAATGCAGCAGAAGATGCACTTGTAGAACTTAACGATATTCAAAAACTAAAGAAGGCTTAATATGACAGATTACAACATTTCAGACTTTCAGTTAGACTGTTGGACATTCAATGAAATCGCAGGTAAGCACAATCTAACAGCACTAAAAGACATTGAATCTCAGTACAATCTGATCGCGGAAGAAACCAAAGAAATTAAAGATAAAGGTATTGACCAAAATAACGTCAAAGAGACACTGGATGGTGTTATTGATGTAATGGTTACTGCGCTTGGTCTATTGCAGAAACTGGAATATCTTGGTGTAGATGTAAATAAAGCTATGCGAGATACGGCAGAGAATAATCTAACAAAGTATCCTGCAAGAGAATTAACCGCTATTCAAACTGCACAAAAATATGAAGAGGACGGTATTCCGGTTACTGTAGAATACAACTCAGATTACGAACTGTTTGTTATTAAAAACTGGAATGACAAAGTTATGAAGCCAATTGGTTTTGAATCAAACGATCTATCTAACTGTATTCCTGCAGAACTACTGGAGAACGGCTTTGTCACATATTAAGAGTATTACACACGATATTACTATTGATGAGAATGTAAAGTATGAAGCATTCAAAGACCCAGAGCATAGTTGTGGAAACAATACATGTGCATTTAATGGTTCAGATTGTGAGCGTATGCAAGAAGAATATTATTGTTTTGAGAATAAAATATTCTGGTTAAGAAAGGAAGACATGAAAACTATCACACAAGAAATTAAAGACTGGAAAGCGCAAGATGCAATTGCTGAACAAACTCCCGGTACTAAGTACGATCAAGGTAAGTTGCAATATACATTAGTACCTCCGTATGCATTACGAGAAGTTGCACGTAATCTAACCGAAGGTCTAAAGAAGTACAAAGAGCGTAACAACTGGCAGAAGGTTGAAGGTGCTGAACAACGCTACATGGATGCTCTTATGAGGCATTTTGAGGCCATTAGAAGGGGTGAAATCTATGACGTAGATAGCAGTGACCCAACTATCAGCCACATGTCTGCTGTAGCGGTTAATGCGATGTTCTTGTTAGAATTTATGTATAATCCTGAGTTGAAAGGTGAACAATGAATATTTTACTTAGTATTTGTACGTTTATTGTAGTTTTCATTGTAGTACTACTTTATGTTGCTACTCGTAAACTAATCCAAGATCACCAAGATTTACATTCTTCAAAAGAAGATGAAACTCTTGATTTACCCAAAACCCTGTGATATAATCACTATTCTCTTAATTTTTAAAAGGTAGTACATGAATAAAAAATTAAAGTTCCCACCTCGTCCAAGCGCAATCGTAGCATTGTGCATTATCTCAGAATCAGAAATTATTAAGGTAATGCCAAACTATTCAGCGGAATTTGAAAATGAAGAGATTAAGTTTAAAAGCTTTCTTTATTCATTAGGTATGGATGTTGATAAACCTTTTCAACGCCAAGATGGATTACAGCATCGTAATCGCTTGAATGAAATTGTAGTGTGTAGTCGATGGGTAGGTGAAGAGAGAGTCGATGAAGCTTGGATCATGAGTGGTTACGCAAGTAAACCTGCCATTGATAAGGCAAGCGGAAGTAAATTAACGGAAGATTTGTATCGTGCAAGATATGAGACACAAGACGCTCAAGACATGTTAGAGGCACGAGATAGATACAATACAATCACAGAGGAAGAATAAATGCTAGAAAAGCACCTGTTGCCAATTAATGAACGACAAGAACCAGTTGAGTTTGCAGATCAACAATTAAAAGTATTTTGGCTACCAGATGAAATTAAAGTAGAGAAAGATATTCAAGACGTACTGGTGAATTTTACACCTGCAGAAAAACATGCTGTAATTACTACGTTAAAACTGTTCAGTATCTATGAAACACACGCAGGTTCTGAATATTGGGGTGGACGGTTTAAGAACATGTTCGATGGTGCAGAATTCCATCGTATGGCTTCCGTCTTCTCTATGTTCGAACTTGCAGTACATGCACCGTTCTATAATAAGATTAATCAGCTATTACACATTGATACACCAGAGTTCTATACATCATATTTGAATGACCCTGTTTTAAATCAACGAGTAGAACATATTGGTGAAATTATTGATGATCCCGATGATCTTATTTCATTAGCAGGGTTCTCCATGGTTGAAGGTGTGATTCTTTACAGTAACTTCGGTTTTCTAAAGCACTATCAATCACAGGGTAAAAATAAACTGATGAATGTTGTCAGAGGAATCAATTTTTCAGTACGTGACGAGAACTTCCATTCTGCAGCTGGAGCATGGGCTTTCCGTTATAAGTTGGAACAGTTAAAAGCTACAATGTCAGCAGAAACCTTTGCTGAACTGAAGTCTAATATTGAGAAGAAGATTCGTGAATTAGCACATAAATTGTACGAACACGAGTGTCATATTATTGCCAAATTATTTGAGCAAGGTGAAATCAAAGGTATCACTGCACATCAACTTGAGAATTTTGTACAATCAAGAATCAATGAATGCTTGAAGCAACTCGGGTTTGATAAGGAATATGACGTAAAATACAATCCGATTGCAGAATGGTTCTATAAAGGTATTAATGATTATTCCTTTAATGACTTCTTTAGCGGTATGGGTAATCAGTATCACCGTAATTGGGATGAATCAGCATTTGTATGGAAAAAGGAGAATGAAAATGAGTAAGAATAAAAACACTATCGAATTACGTAAGTGTACTAGTGGTGATTGGGTTCAGATGATTATCAATCATAGGCTTGTTTTTGAGGGTCACCATATTCCTGACTTTATTTGGTTAGATGTAATGGCAGATACAAATTTCGATGTTTCAGAAACCGAATACAGTGAAGAGGAAGAGGACGAAGAAAAATATGAGTAAGAACATCTACAAAGAGTTAAGCGAAGAGCGAAAGAAACTACAAGAGCAAGATTTAGTTCCACAATGGTATACCACTGCTGGTTATCAGATGTTCAAAGAGAAATACGAGTGGGATACCAAAGGTCGTTCTGTTCGTGGTCAATTTGAACGGATAGCTTCTACTGCAGCAAAACATGTTCCAATGCTTCCTGAAGCTGAAGCAAAGTTCTTTGAGTTACTATGGGAAGGTTGGAAATCACCTAGTACACCAGTGTTAGCAAATATGGGAACTACTCGTGGTATGCCTGTGTCTTGCTCTGGTACAATTGCTACTGATTCCATCGACGGTTTCTACAGTAACCTACACGAAGTTGCAATGCTGACTAAAAATGGTTTTGGTACTGCATCTGATTTCAGTAATATTCGCCCTCGTGGTTCTAAGATCAGTATTGGTGGTAAAGCTAGTGGTGTGTTACCTGTGATTAAAGAGCATGTTAATGCAATGCGTAACGTTGCACAAGGTACTGCACGTAGAGGTGCTTGGGCTTGTTACTTGGATATTGAACACGGTGATTTCCACGAAGTAGTTGAACATATTTCTGCAGAACCAGATGATTTGAATATCGGATGGACAATTCGACAGTCATTTATTGATCGTTTAGATGCTGGTGATCAAGAAGCTGTCACTCGTTTCCAGAAAGCCATGAAAGTAAAGATGGTTACTGGTAAAGGTTATTTCTTCTTTATTGATAAAGCCAATGCTAAACGTCCAGTAATGTACAAAGACTTAGGGTTAATGATTAATAACTCTCAGTTATGTTCTGAGATTATGTTATTCAATGATGAAGAGCACACATATACTTGCGTACTTTCTTCAATGAATGCCTCTAAGTACAAAGAATGGAAAAATACAGATGCTGTATATTGGGCCACGATTTTCTTGGATTGCGTTGCTAGTGAATTTATTGAAAGAGCACAAGGCGTTCCGGGATTAGAGAAAGCTGTACGATTCACTATCAAAGGCAGAGCACTAGGTTTGGGCCTGTGCGGTATTCACACATTGTTCATGCAAGAAGGACTACCATTTGAAAGCTTTGAAGCACATCGGTTAAGCCAAGAGATTCAAAAGCATATTGATGAAGAATCATTACGCGCTTCAAAAGACTTAGCTAAACTATTGGGTGAACCTGAGTGGTGTAAAGGATATGGTGTTCGTAATACACATCGTATTGCTATCGCTCCTACAAAATCTACTGCACTGTTAATGGGTGGTATTTCAGAAGGTATTAATCCTGATCCAGCTATGAGTTATACTCAGATGACCGCAGCAGGTGAAGTTGATCGTTTGAATCCTGTATTGCTTGAACTTATGAAGAAGAAAGGTGTTTACACCAAGAAACATATTCAGGAAATCACAGATAAGCAAGGATCGGTTCAGCATGTAGATTGGTTAACTGACACTGAAAAAGATATTTTCAAAACGGCGTTTGAGATTAATCAAAAAGCTGTGTTAAGATTAGCTTCTGCACGTAGCATGTACATCGATCAATGGCAATCACTGAACTTGTTCTTTGCTGCAGATGAAGATCCTGCTTGGATTGCTGAAGTTCATTCTGAAGCTTTCCGTGATCCAAATATATTAGCTCTATATTACATTTATACTCAAGCTGGTGTTCAGGCAGCTAAGGGTGAATGTGAAGCTTGTCAATAAATGAAAGGAAACAAATGAAAAAACTAGTAGTATTTAAGGCGCACTGGTGTTCCCCGTGCAAGATGCTCGGAAAAACCCTAGCAGATACCGATCTTGGTATTCCAGTAGAAACAGTAGATATTGATGCTGATCCTACCGCTACAACTGACTTTGATATCCGTGGAGTACCAACTGTACTTCTTATGCAAGATAACCAAGTCATGAAGCGCAGGTCAGGTTACATGAATGCTGAACAATTGAAAGAGTTTGTAGCTGATTAAAGTACAGACGTAAAAATACCCCGTAGGCTCCTTAGTTGGAACTTACGGGGTTTCTTTTTATTTGAAAAGGCCAGATAAATATCTAGTCTTATCGTCAATTTTCTTAGCAGTTAATACTTGCTCACGGTTGCTATTAACATCGTAACTAATATGCGTCCATTCACCGAACTCTTGAATCGCTTGATCAAACTCAATGTTCATGTCTAGTAAGAATTGCACAACATCACATGGTGACATACCATCTACAACGATATCTACAGCTTTACCTTCGCTATGTTGGCTTGTTTTAACGCCACCAACGGCTTTATTTACCGCAGGACTACGGTAACCACTGGTAACTTTAATTGATCGCCCTAGAGCCGTTCTAAGCGGTTGCAGGACGTTTGTTACAAGCAGTTGTAGATTAGCAATAACTTCTGGTGTTGGCTCATTGGGGATACCAAGTCGTTTAGCTGAAGCTGATTGTGTGAATTCATCTAGTGTAAAATTCTCGGATAATTTCATATTACACCTTACTTGGTTAGTTTACTGATGGTTTCATCTTTAACTTGAGAATTACGTGATGAACCACGATGAAAGTTAATGATAGTACCTGTGAGTGTCCATAAAGAACCCAATGCCATATAAACAATCTCTTTATTCTCAGGAGGAACACCTTTGAAGAACGCAAGCCAAGATACAATAACTGCAGCACTAACGATAACAAAATCTAGAATATAAGCTGCATTTTTAGCGAGTGTAGAAGCAGCGATGGATTCTTGAACACGGGAATTCATGTCACGAGCACTTGCTGTATTTTTATTGTGCTGCTCTTCTTGAAATTCTTCGTGCTTAAAAGCTGCTAGTTTTAATTCTGCAATTTTCTCAGCAGACATATCAGGCTCCAACTTTACACCTGTTTTCTCTTCTACATAGTCTAAACCTTTGTCCACTACGGCTTGTGCCATTTTGGGAAGGTTATTAGCTATAAGGGAACTTACAATACTAGCAACTAATGGTAACATTTTATAATCCTATGTTCTTATAAACCAACTATCATTTTTAATACATTAGTAATACCCATTGATTGTGTAAGTACAACTAATACCGCACCCATTGCTAAGTACTTGATTTGGTTCAACGTCTTTTCAATACCAGATAAAGAATTTCGTAAATCTGTAGAAATATCCTGAAGTTTCTTTAATTCTTCTGCGTGATCTTCAACTTTTAATTCAAGTTTAATAATACGGTGTTCAATTTGTTCTGACATACTAATACCTTTGACTACAATGCATAATACAATGCTACAATAAAATAAAGCCTGAAAACCTGCTGTATTACCAGAAAGCTTTCAGGCGAAAGTTAAAACAATTATATCACAATAGCTGATGAAAATCAAGGTTGATTATACATTTAACGCATGATTTAACCAAACTTCATTTCCTTCACTATCTTTTTCCACTTTAACCACATGAACTAAATCCTTTGCAATTCTATTTGCTTCAAATGTTGCAATTTCTTTCAAATTAGTATATTCAAATCTAACATCTGAAGGCCATGTGTTTTCCGGAAGTAAACACGGAGGATGGTACTCTACAATTAAGCCGTATTCTTTACATGAATAAGCATATATGGTATCCTTGTACTCCAAGTTTACAACAGCATCTTGTATCTCTTGTGGCATTTTCTCCAGAGGCATTAGTTTTGTAATTACCTTGGTAGTGTCTGGATTTACTAAATTACGTTTGCTCAATGTTACATCGTCTAATCTATCATAAACTTCGATTGGATCACCTGTAATCAAATCATACGCAACCCATTCGTATTGCTCACCGTTTAGTTCTGCCATGTATTCATACCAATCACTCACCTGACCATTCAGAACTTTGATGTGCCAAGGTTTAGCATTGTCATCAAAATACATGAAAGTATTTGACCTTTTACTTTCAGTACTGATGTTATAAACAGCATGAGAAGCAATTAGAGGTAGTTGAATTGTTTCTAATTCATTCAACACATCCGTATGTACTTTATTTAATTTTTCACAATAAAACTTCCATGCAACTTTGAAATCATTCACCCATTCTTGTTCATATAAATACTCACCAGCAATCGGTGAAGGAGTTATCAAGAAATGCATCTTAGTAGAATTAACTATTTGTGACCAAAGTGTTTTAGCAGAAACTTCGTCCTTTGCGATTTCATAAAGACCTGTAATAGGATTAAATATTTTAAACATTAACTTACACTCCCATAAACCTGTGATTGACCAGCAATCCATGTGATTGTATTACCATTCGTGTTAATTGCTTTACCACCAGCGGAAGGTGCATAACTTGTACCACCACCGGGAGATCCACCAGATGCTCCCCATCCGCCGCCACCGCCGCCAGCACCGAATGAACCGCTACCAGAACCGTTTCCACCAGTAGCACCAGCTGATCCACCGCTACCAGCAGTACCGCTACCGGAAGTATTTAAACTACTTACAGCAACACCACCGCCGCCGCCTGAACCACCACCTGAACCAGAGAATCGACTTACACTACCGTAGCTACCGGCATTACTAACACTTCCACTTCCACCTGCACCACCTGTTCCCGGCATTATACGTCCACCACCACCGCCGTGACCAGTTCCGGAACCCCCGCTTGAACCAGTAGCTCCAATTGCACCACCGGGAGTGTAGCTACCACCAGAGTAATAGCCACCACCACCACCACCAGCGCCGCCGCCGCCAAGACCTAGCTGTGTTGAACCACCGCCACCGCCACCGCCGCCGCCGCCACCGATGTAACCAGTGTTGTTGACATTCATTGCTACTGGTGTATTGATGGCGGGACCACCTACACTTGAACCAACACCTACGTTAGTTGCACCGTTACCACCAGCACCCATAATATAACCAGCGTTCACCAGAATGATCTTATCACCAGCACTTGCCCCTGTAATATTCAGAGCATAATTTCCTGTGGTACTTGCCCATAAGTAAATACCTGAATTTACATATACGGTAATGTCTGTACTACCGGCAGAATATCCTGATAAACCTGATACATTGAGGCTGGCATTAGATGTATGTGCTGAGAAAGTATAACTTGCCGATGCCCTGTTAGATTTTCCATAACCATCTGACATTGAAATTGTTCCACTTGGTTTTCCAAAAAGTGTTCTTACATTAGAATTATTCAATGAAATAGTAGTAGTAGAAGCTAGACCAAGTTCAGTGTTTACTTGACTTAATGATATCGCACCACTTGCAGGTAACGTCATAAATATTCCTTTTAATCAATGTTTTTATTCTCCAACTCTTTTAACCGTTGTTCAAGTTGAATTACTTTTTCAGCTAATTTCATTGCTGTCAATAAAGCTGCGTTTCCATAAGCCATAGATAAGATACCATCTTTATCTACACTCACAACTTGAGGTAAGAGTTTTTGCCAATCTTGTGCGGAAGAACCCGCTTGTGTTTTTGAGATATCAACTCGATCATAGACTCCAAATTTGACATTGGCCAACTTATATATGAATTCATCATCTAAATTACGCCAGTTTGTTTTGAGTCGTTCATCTGAATAAGCAGTAACATCACCATTTGAAACAATACTATTGGAAAAGGTTTTGTTACCACCAATTGTCTGATCACCTGTGGTATAAACACCATCTGTAACGGTAGCGGCATTGATATTATAACTACCGCCGTTATTATAAACACCATTAGTTACAGTACCTGCATTACCTGTGATGTTGATACCCCAAGTACCACTTGCGTTTGCACCCGTAGCACTTGGAGAACCTATTGTATTATAACTAACTGTTATCGCTGAACCACCATTAAACGCAGAACCAGATGCAGCACCTGTACCTGTGTTGTTGAATAATACAGAGTTGTTCGTATTTACACTAATTGCAACCGTTCCATCGAAAGCTACACCGTTAATGTTTCTTGCTGTCAATAATTTAGTAGTAGTACCAGAATTACCCGCAATATCTCCTGTGATCTTAGAACCAGAGAGAGAAGTGATCCATGAAGGGTTAGCGTAAGAACCAGAGGTATAAATACCATTGGTTACAGTACCTGCATTACCTGAAATACTAATGGAATAAATTGCAGCTAAATCACCCCAACTTGTTCCGTTATATTTTTGCCATTTGTTACTGGCACTACTCCATCGTTGTGAGTTAGTAGGAACGTTAGTAGCTGAAGTGACAGCGGGATCAAGTCCCACTGCCAAATCATCAAAACGCGCATCTAATTCACTTACGAAATTTGAGTATGTACTCGTTACCGTAGGTTTTAAATGATCTGCCATTGTTTAATATCCTTTTACCGACCAAGAAGTATTTGATGAGACTCTTGTACCGGAAGTGTTGAATAAATATAATCTAAAAGATTGTGCATATATTGAGGCGTTTCCAGAAGTGTTTGCAACAATCATACTTACAGTAAATGTATTTGTGGTATAACCTGTTATTGTGTAAACACCTGTTATACCTTGACCATTTGAAAAATATAATCGTACTTTCTGACCTGTAATAAATCCATGTGCAACAGCATTGATTGTACAAACATTACTTGTTACAGAATATGTTCCTTCAATAATATTGTCATTAAAGTCATACGCAGGAATAATCGGAGTTGTGCTACTTGGAGAAACCGTAATACTTTGAATATCAATGAACTCTTTATTAAAATTTACAATTGTACCCAATGTATCAGTAGATAAACCAAACATTGTTCCAGCATCAGTTTTTAATTTAGCATCCGATCTTATTGAAATCTGTGATATTTCATATAAACCTGTGTTGCTTGGTGCTTCTACAGTAATACGAATTTTGACATATCTGAAATTAGTTCCAAATACATCAGTAACTCCATTATACTCCACAAACGTAGAATTGTCAAGAGACAAACTTATCTTTGGAGTAACAGTAGGTGTACCAGCAATGACGGTTCCTTGATAATTCAAGATGACTCTACTAGACCCTAACACTACACCGAAATCGAAAGTTTCCTCATAGTATCCTGAACTTGTAGTCGGTTGAATGAAGATCGGATAACCAGCATTGATTTGGTCTTGCGGAGTACTCCAACTTCTTGTACTAAAGTGCTGATCAAAAGTTTCAACTGTGTTTACTGGTAAAGCCAAAACTGTACCATCAAAAACAGCAGAAGATTTAGTACCTGAGAAATTACTTTTAAATTCACCGTTAAATATGAAATCAGGAGGTTCATTAACCAGTGTAGTAACGCTAACAGGATTACTCTGTACACCTTCCGTATCTACTGCACTCAACCAATAGATATATTCTCCACCTTGATTTTCAGTAATTGTAGTGAACGCACCCTTTTTATCTCCAATCAATGTTGCTGTATTCCAATCAGAACCTTTTTTAATCAACACATGGTCAATCGGTAGAGATGTTCTAGTTGGTAATGTCCAGTACAACATAACAGTGTTGTCAATAACCTGTGTTTTTAGATCAATCGGAGGATTCGGTGCAAGTTTAGTAATTGCTTCAGAATAACCCGTAGACTTGTTACCATGAATATCCACAGTCTTGATTGTAAATAATCTATCACCCAACCAATCTGCGGGTAGTGTAATAGTGTTTGCTTTTACAGTCTTGATTAATGTTTCATAAGATAACTCGTAATATCCAATATCAAATTGTGAATTAGTAACATCGTTCCAATCCAAAGTAACAGTAGCATTTGTTAATGCTGTGTCACTGTATTGATATTCAATATTTGTAATATTAGGTACAAAAGCGGGTGTGAAACTGGATACAGACGATAGCTGACTATAGTTACCTGCACTATCTACTGCACGAATATAGAACGTAGCAGAACCATTTGTAGCATATGTCACAAATGCTTTTGTACTATCACCAAAGAATACTCTTCGCACATCGTTAACACCCCAACCTGAATCCTGAGTACGAACTTCATATGTACTTGTGTCTGGTTCAGGATTATCATGCCATGTTAATAATAATTGACCACTAGATTTATCTGCAGAAACAGCAAAAGATGTTACTTGTGATGGTGGGTTAATTTTTCCAACTACAGTATGATTGCTGTATTCTGTCCAATTACCTCTAATACCTGTACGAGAAATATATCTTGCCCTAATCTTGTATGTTTCACCTTCATTAACATCTGAAATTGAAGCAGAACCATTTTGATACGGAACAACTACCGATCTGAAATTAACACTTGCTGTTGAATTCAAAAGATCATATTGTACTTCAACAGATTCTACAGTATCAGGTAATTGTGGAGCATTTACATAAGATACACCAATCTTATAACGGAATACACCTTTGCTTACTCGTTCCATTACAGATTCATCACTCACAAAACCTGTAATCTGAGGAATCTTTATACCGAAACCTGAAACTTGTAATACAGGTGGTAATGTAATTTGAGACTCAAATACAGTGTTTTCTGTCAAATTTTGATAATCATTAAATATGTTGTAAACACTTGTGACACCATAATCAACCAGAGTCAATCTAGCTGATTTATTACTAGAAGGTTCGATACCTAGTACAATTAAATCCTGTGATTCTTGATGTAGTTCACCAAACAAAAACAAATCTTGTACATCGGCTTGACCTATTGTTACAGAAGATGATAAATCAATTTCAGAATAGTAGTCGTCAACTACTTTAGGGATTACATTTCTAACAACGGACTCACCTGTTTTACTCCTGAAACGAATCGTGTAAATTATATTCGCTTTCATTGGTAGACTTTCATCCAACACTAGCTTAGTGTCAGATAATCTAGTTTTAATTCTACCAGAACCGATACCCCACATAGGTACGTCATGCATTACTTTTACACGATCACCACGGTTACACACCAAGTATTCAATGTCAGAGTTTAATGTATAAACTTCAGGACGTAGTTTAACTTGTGCCATGTGCCAACGAGCATGATCAATCACAAGTGACTTTTTAGTTACACCGGGAAGAGTAATACTTTCAAACAAATTGGAGTTTCCTGCAGTCTTACCAATATCATATACAATGATTTCAGATTCTTGATAGTCTTTATCTTGATCAAAGAAAGTAACGCGCAAACCATCAGGACGCTTTGGTAATGACTTAACACCCTCAAACCCCCAACTATTGTGAGGTGTAAAATGCTGTACAATATTCGTCTTTGGTTCATCGATAACAACAGACCACTTACCATCGATTAACGCAGGACTGGCTCTACCTGCAGCACAGATATCACGAATGACTTCCAAGATACTTCGAGCATCGCCTAGTACACCATTGTATTCAAAACCCCTACTAGCACAATATTCGTGAAAATACTGTAATTGAGAAAGATTAATCTGAGTAGATGCATTTGTTATTTTACGAGGATTAGCAGGATGTTCTAATACGTAACGCATTAGAGCAGCAGGATTACTTGTAAGACCATCAACCCATGCGGAACCATTCCAAACTTTACAATATGTTTGAACTACTGCACTAATTCCTTGAATACTTCCATTCAATTGATCTGTAGCTTTAATTTTAAAAGCTGTCTTTGCAATCTTTGAACCTACAGGATCAACAGCAGGATTTGCATTACGTAAAAACATTACATTCTGTAATACAGATGTAAAATAATAACGTAAGTTTTCATTATCTTCAATATTATCACCAGTTTCTCTACGGATTCTAATAATCATTTGATTATGGTTTAGACTAGAATATGTTTTGGTAGTTGTGAAACCATCTTTTTTCGCCGTATCTCCACCAATAGTTAATTGTTCTAGAAGATTCCAAGAGGAACCAGCATTAATTGAATATTCTAATCTAAACTGTACGGAAGTTGCATATGCTGTACCAGCATCATTTCCTTTGATGGCAATCTTTCGTAAACCCTGTGGAAAATGCAAAGCTACTGTAGCAGAATAAATTGGAACAATATTATTTTCAGCATCATACTCTACTCCAGTACCTGCTTCAAACCAAGGTCCGGGAGTAACAGATAATTCAGGATTACCATCACAGACCAATTCAACTTGAGTATTTACTTGTGTTACATCCTTGCCATAAATCGAATCAAATTGTGATTTTTCACTTCCTGTAGGTTCTGTCTGACGATTGAGTGTAATGTAGTTATAATCCGTAAAACTTGTTAATGGAATTTCACCAATTCTTAAAGTACTTGCATCAATACTTAATGGACCATATCCCCACACCAATAACATTGAAAGATAGCTATCACGTTCATTTTCATATGTTAAAAAGTTAGTACTACCGAGTGGTGGAGTAAGACGAACTTTACCTAAAACAACAGGAATTGCACCATAAGGTTTTTGTTGGTTCGCACCACCATTGACCATTAGTTGACGTTCAGCAGAACCGGGGTCCATACCACTTGCACTTACAGGGGGTCTGATTGGAGCGATAGCATTAACTAAGGCTGAACCTGCCATCATCAAACCCATTGTAACAGCTGCGTTTGTAATCGCAAGACTTGTTGTGACAGTAGCACCCATCGTAGTGGCAGCTGCTGCAGCAGAGGTATAGCCTGTTAATTGTCCAGCAAGCATTGGTGCATAGTAGGCAATTGCCATTATAGCAATCATTCTAATAGCAGACTTACCGGGAACAGCTCTATATTCAACAGTGTCAGTTTCTTTGAGAATTGTAGCTTCCCAATTAGCTTCATCAATAACTCTACCGTTTAAAAGAACAGCTACTTTAGATTTTAGCTCAGGTGCAATATCATATTCTTTATTCAAACCTTCAGCTAACTGTTTTAGATTAGTTCCGGGTGGAATTGGAATTGTATAACGTTCGGTTCTTAAAGGATGTGGAACTGCGTTTAGAATTGCACTTTTCTTTTCAGAATATTTAAAGTGACCGACAATTCTTTTATTCCACTTTGCACTATCAAAGGATTCAATTGCGCTATCTTGACCTTCACGAGCATGTAGAAAGTGCGTAGCATTAACAGCAACACCTACGTGAGATTCAAAACCTAAGACTCGAAAAACAACAATAGAACCTTCTGTTGGTGTATCTAATTCTTCCCAACCTTCTTTATACTGTGCAATCAATTCCTGCATGCGAACAGTATCATCAGCTTCATACTCTGAAGTAAAACTAGGTAGGTCGATGTTGTACTCATTCTTATAAATAAGACGAGCTAATCCCCAACAGTCGATACCATCTGTATCTCTGCCTTTGTCTTTGAATTTAATACCTACATATTTATTTACTTGCATAATTACCTTTAAAACATACCCGGAAAATATCGAGGTGTAAATGAATGCATTGGAAACGGTTCCCGTTCATAATCAACCATTGCTAAATCAGCATTCACTGTATCTGAATTGTATGTGAAACTACTGATATAGAAATCTGAAAAAGATACTTCAACCACATCCGGACTCTTACTCAGCACCAATTCGAGTTTAATTCGAGGTGGACCTACAATAGTTCTAATGATAGGTGTTAAGTATCTTGTCACATCGTGCATTACAATTGAGCATCTAGGAGCTTGTGCTTCATCTTCAGATGGTAAGCTGATCTCCATTGGAAGAAATGTATAGTCATTGCCATTACTGGTAACACCATAAAATACTTCATCTACTGTTTCAGAGATTCTCTTAGTATAACCATCTGCTAATCTGAAAATTACTTCGCTTTCATTTTCTGGATTATAGATGGTTAACAAGATTATCAAGTCATCATCCGAATCAGGAGAGAACACAGCCTTCAGTGCATTCGGAGACATTGATGTTAAACGACTCAAGGTAATACCTCCAATTGCATTGATACTTGCCAAAACTCTGGAAGTAGATATGATAAGCTAAATAGAGCACCATCATTTTGAGGAACGATCCTAACTTCTACAGTTTGTAGTGTTCTAGGATGCATGAAATCAAATCGTGCTGTAGCATTCAGGGTATCCTGTGTAAACACTCTCAATGTTTCAACTTGAGCACTAGACATGTCAAATTGTAGACTGAGAGTATCAGGACGTTTACCTCTTCTACGCATCTTCGCAGGGCCAGCATCAGTTTGCGTTCTAAGGATAAGTGCTCCAGATGTTTCTGAATAATTAACCAAAGGTTTTTGCGGTAAAGTTGGAGGCCATACATAAGATGCCATAATTATCTCCTAATTAATTGAGGTTGTAAACCAAACGTAGATTTAATTGATTTTTGTGATGCACTACCATTGCGTGAAATTTCACCAGCAGTCATATCGCCGATAACAACTTCAATTTTGCGGTTGCCCTTGGAGTCAGTAGTTTCTTGTGTAGTAGCTTGTGCGTTGCTATTGTTAATAACTTGCACAGAAACATTACCACCAGAACTACCGGATGCTACTACACCCAGAGAACCGTCAGAACCTCTACGAAGAGGCATGATAGCTTCAGGACCAGCTTCACCCATTAGACCTGTACCTTTGGCAAACTTGAATAGTGTAGGCTCAGATACAATACTGTTTGTAAAAGTACCACCATTAGCAAATGCTTGGATACCGTTTGATGAAAACACGTTACCATTTGCAGATGGTACAGGAGTACCTGTAAACATTGACATGATGCCACCAAAACCACCCATGCTTTTATACATGTTACTCATTGTCATCTGCATTTCAAGTCTTACTAGACCAAGTAACATTGACTCGACCATTTCTCCGAATGATGTTTTACCTGTTAGTGCAAAATCTACAAGAGCATCACCCATGCCTTTGAATAAACCTTCCATTGCATTAGCATATGCTTCATTGCGTCTGTAACCGTCACTCAACAGATACTGTTCTCTATCATAAACTTCTTTAGCAAGTGCTTTCTTTGCGTTAGCTTGTTCCACATACATCAACCATTCTTCAACAGAGGTTTCTTCTGTTGCAATAGAAATTTGCTTTTCGTATTCAGCATCGGCAGTTGCAATCTTTTTTCTATAATCAGATAAATTCTTAATAGCAGCTTTTTCATTTGCTGTTTTAAAATCACCTGAAGATTGTTCTGCTACAATCGCACGATCTGCAGCAATACCTGCCATTACTTTAGCATTTTCAGCCTGAGCAGCAGCGAGTCGTTTTGCTTCCGGTGTAGTAGCTTCAAGAGCAGCTTTAAGTTGCAAGACTTCATCCGCACCAAACTTACCTTCTGACGCATACTTGTTGATCAACTCAATTGTCTTGTAGTATTCTTTACCAAGATTTTCAGATTTACCGAGTAGTTTATTTTTTAAATCTAAAGCAGCTTGTATATCTTTTTCAGATTTTACCAACTTTTCATTTGCAGAAGCAGCTTCGTAAATAGCAGTAACTTGATCTTTGATTACTTGAGGAACTTTAGACCATAATGGATCAGCTCTAAGTTTATTCAACTCAGTTTCAGATTTAGTTAAATGATCAAGTGCTCCTGTTTGTTCAATGTAAGATTTAGTCGCTTGTTCAATAATGCTCTTGTTGAAATTTTCAAGTGCATTCGCATCTGACTTGGCCTTATTGGCAGCTTCATCACGCTTCTTTTTCTCTTCTTCAAACTTAGCGGCAGCGGCACTTGCGGTTGCTCTAGCTGCAGCTTGACTCTTGAGTAACTTATCTTGTTCTTTCAGTGATAGTAACTCAGCTTCAAGATTCTTAGTATCTGAATCTACAAGTCCGCGATTAAAAGGACTATCTTTCATTGCGGCAGCAGCTTTGACTCGTTTTTCTAATTCCGCCTGCTTATCTGCAATTTGTTCTGATAATGTGCCTTTTCGACCAACATTCATGATCGAATCCCAAGCACTATCCCAAATACCTTTTAAGCTAATACCGAGTCTAGTAATTGTACCAAAGTTTTCTACAGTTCTATCCGCTGCATCTTTACCTGCACTGGCATAAGCCCTTGTTGCAACTTCAGCGGCCTTGATGGAATTACCAGCACGTTCATAAGCATCTACTTGCTTTAAAACTTCAACAGGAATTGTACCAAGCTTAATGGCTAGTTTCGTTAAAGCTTCTGTAGGTTTTTCTTGTAATTCTTTGAACTGTTTGACCGTATCTGCAATTGGAATGTTGAAGGCTGTTTTCATTGCCTTAGCGGTAGTTGCAACCATTTCTAAACTAGAGGAACTCATTCCACCAACTTTAGCCATTTCAGTCAAAACAGATAGTGCTGTACCCGTATTAACACCAAACTGTTCCATACCTTTAGCAGCATCATACGCACTATCCATTGTGAGACCCAATGAAGCACCTGTAAGATTTAATGCTCTATTTAGTGCATTTTCCTCTTTTATTACTTCCACCATTGCCACACCAAGTGCAACAAATCCCGCAATAGCAAGAGCTAATGAAACACCAATGAATGTACTGAATACACCACCCATTACATTCATCACTTTTAGCAACAAAGAATTTTCACCTCTGTATTCTATGACTTTATTTTTAAGAACATCAAGTAGTGCGCTTGTTCCTGTAATTTGCATACCAAAATCGATGACAGCTTTACCTGTTCCAACAATAGCACCTGTTACCAATTGACCAACAGCAAGACCAATGTCCTTGATACTGCTCACCATTGACTTACTGGCTTGTACTAGCATTTTACCCATATCTGCACCAGCTACACCAGCTAACGCAAATTGATCGCGTAATTGACCACCTTGTTGCAATAGAACCATCATTGGTGATTGACCAGTAGCAAGACCAACAGCAATGTCGGTAATCTGTGGACCTAGAGCACGAGATAGATAATCAACCTGACGATTACCTGCAGCTTTTTGCACAGATAATAAACCTTGCTTATAAGCTTCGAGTTTACTGGTTTGTTCTGCAGCAGACACTCCTGTCTGTTTTAATGCAGCTTCAAACTTCATTAATTTAGTATTGGTAGCACTGGTAATTTCACCACCTGATTGTGTCAAGCGGTTTACTCTTTCCATTTCAGATGCGACATAATTAGTAGCTTTAGATGCATCATTTTGTGCTTTAACTTGTTGACGCATACTATTGGTACGTGCATCATTCAAATGATTCAATTCTGCACTGGTACGAATAATCTGATCGTATTCCGCAGCGAGACCATCTAAGCTTCTACCTTCAAGTTTATACAATGCAATCAGACGCTCTTTCTCACGAGCAAGATCAATCATTTGTTTTTCAGATAAGCCTAAATTACGGTTAAATAAATCATTTACTTCAGCGGTAATGCGAGTTTCATTCTGAAGCTTCTGCATCAAACCAATGCTCTTGTCAAATGGTTCTGAACCTTGTAGTGTGCGTTGTGTTTTTAACGTAACGAGTAATTCTTGCAATTCACTGTCTAGAGCACCAGCTGCTTTAGCTGTAGCCATATACGAAGATTGTCCTTTTGATAGACCCTGAGCCATGTACTCAAGGATCATGTTCTGACGTTCCAATACCGTAACTGAACCACTAGTTGCAGTGTTTGCTTTTTCCTGTGCTTGTTGTAGTTTTAATTGTGCAGTTTCAGCCTTAGCTGTCTTTTCAGCAACAGCAGCTTGAGCTAACGCTAATTTCTCAGATTTAAGAGCAGCATCTGTAACTGGTTTATTAACTTTAGAAACGGATACAGCTAAAGCATCTACTTTCTTTGCTGCATCTTCCAATTGTTTCGTATCAACTACGAACTTTAATTCTGCTAAATCCATAGCATTTTCTCCTGTTATAACGGAATTCTATATTTATAAACCCAATGCAGATTCACAAATATAGAAGCTCTGGTCATCCATCAAGATAACCAAAGCAACTATTATTTTTTAGAGGCTTTCTTTCGCTCTAACTCTGCTTCTTTTGCATACGATAGCATTGCTTCGTTGTCAATTCGTTTGAGTAAGTGCAATTCCCATTCGTGCATTTCGATACCTATTAAATCCATGTAAGATTTGATATCTGAATATGTAATAGGATTTACACCATAACCATTTGATGATCTACTATTGTTTAAATCAACAAACCAACGCCAAACTTGAGAGCAACTTTCAGGTAACTCTTTCAGTTCTTCTAACTCTTTAGGTTTTACACCTGTTTGTCTCCAGACTGAATTTAATTGATCACGTAATGATCCTGAATTACCTGATTTTCTACCTAATTCAAACTCTTGTTTTGCAAAAGATACAGCGTCTTCGATTTCACTCGGGTCGAAAGTTCAGCAGTTGACCTGCTTCCTCCATCACTTGGTCCTTGATCCAAGAATGTTCCTTGAAGATACGTTCTGCGTTTTCTTTTGTGAATGGTACATCTTTACCGTTTTCAGTAATGTTTTCCCAAGAGATAACACGAATAACAGCAGATTCAACACTGAGTTCTTCTGCTTCTTCAAGCGTCATGTCCTCAACATCTTTACCTCTGCGTTTAGCTTGTTGTTCACGAAGCTTAAACTCGCTATATTTCTTACGTCCAAAGGCTTTAACGGTTTTAGACTGATCACCACGGACGGTAATAAATACACCAGTACCTTCACCAGTACCGGGAAGTTTCAGTTCAAATTTGTAACCTTCTTCTGCAATCTCTGTATAATTATGTTTTGCTAAATCAAATTTCATAATAGTTCCTTTCTATTTTGTTAATGAAGTATTGATTATAACACAAAATCTAAGATAAATCAAGAGGTGTAAACAAAGAAAAACCCCTCGGCTTTTGACCGAAGGGTTTAACATCAAGGCTTCAAATGAGCAACGATTTAAGCAGCAGAATCTTGAATTTGAATTGTAGTAGCAGGTAGACCAGCATCAACAACATCATTTAGAAGAGCTTGGAAACTTGCAGAAGCTACGATACCGAGTTCACCGTCATCTTTTGTGAAGCTACCTAGTTTAACTTTTGGTAATGTGAATGTAACGAAGTCTGAGTTATCAGCACTATCTGTAGTCAATGTTAGAACAACAGATACGGGTGTTTCACTATCAAAATAACCACGGAAAGTAGCATCTTGGAAATAAACACTCATGTTACCAGTAACACGAATACGACCAGTGAAAATCTCAGCTACAGAGTTAGAACCTACAGCAGTTGCATTTTCAGTAGCACGTTCAACTGAGAAATCAGCAGAAGTTACTAGAGCAACAGGAGAACCGTTTACAAGCATAACACCGTTTACAGCAGCAAAAATACCATTGGAGTTTTGTACGGTAGGTGAAGTGAAATACTGGCTTGTACCAGATTGAGCCATGTCTTTACCAGCAAAACCAAAGTCTACAGTGGTTAGACCAGTAGCAGGTAACTGAACAGCCATACTATTGAGCTTCATGCCTGTGTATACTTCAGATTGTGCGATATCAGCATACCACTCTTCTACAGTATAAGATTGATCAGTATGACCTGTAGATGGAACAAAGGTTGTCTTACCAATAGCAGTAACTGTTACAGAAGCAATTGGACCTTCTTCAACCAAAGCTGTACTGTTAACGACTTTTACGGTTAACGCTGTTGAAGACACAGAGGCGATTAGCAAGTTCTTTGCAACGTTAGCAACGTTTAGACCTGCACCAGTTAAACGAACAACTTGACCAACTTTAAAACCATCAGTTAAGAAGTCACCAGTAGCACGAGTTACTGTATATAGAGCACCAGAAGCAGCGATTGTAACTGAAGCGGTTCCAGAAACAGGAGCTGTAGTGAAATCACGACCTACGATAGAACCCATGAAATCAGCATAAGATGCAGGAGAAAGTTCACCATTGAGACTACCATCTGCAGAGCGAACACCATGACGGAAATCAGCAACTTGACGATCTGTGCGAATTTCACCAGATTCATAAGTTTCTTTTGTCAAGTTAAAGTTTGCAGTAACACGGCGGATTAGTTTACCAGCTGAAGCACCAGCTAAAACACCCCAAGTAGTTTCTTTTTTGTAGCCAACCTGTTTGGACGTACCTTTAGAAATTGTCATATTATTTCCTTAATTTAAATTATCAACATTTGCAAATGTACTGATTTAGGTTCAGCAACCTTGTTAATACGAATAAACTTCTGCGACTAGTTCAATAAGAACAGGACAGATTACTCTTTCAGATGCAATACTAGCACCTGCAACTTGTGGTGTTCTTAGCACATGAATCTTTACGTTACCTTCTTGCAATACTAATCCTTTGGCGAAATGCGATCTGATTAATTCAGCACGATTAATAACTTCGGAGGTTCCTTTATTTGCAGCACCAACAACGAATACTTGCATTGTCATACGCTCTCTATGAAAACCAGTACCAAGTACAGGATCATCTGGAGTTTGAATCGTAAATTGAACTCTCTGATAAATACCAGTTGGAGGATTGAAACTAACACCTTCCCACGCTGTGGATACTGCAGGAGTTAATTCATTTAATTTACGTTCGGCTGCTCTTTTAATTTCTATAATTGCCATTAGCTTGCCTTATAATAATCATCTAAACTCAACTGATATGTCCTGTAGATAGATTCAATAGTTGGTTGTACAATAGGTTGATTCTTACCATATTTAGTAAAGTTCTTTTCTAACTCTAATATATAAGGACCAAAGTTACTGATCATAATTGTTTCACCAAGTTTGTAATGATTCAGATCACTCTTAATTATAGATGCAGCCATTTCGTCAGAATTTTGACCATACAAAGTTTGCATTTCTAAAGTACCATCCATTGACACTCGCCATGAACCTTTAGCAAAACCTTCGATTGGTTCTAGACCGATTTCATCATATCGTTTTTGATACAAGTCTTCCCACTTCAGAGAATCACCGAGGGGTGTATTATCAATAGCTGTCCATGCAACAATGTATGAGAACTTTTGCACCATACCCTGCATCTTACGTACAGCTTCTTCATGGAACTTCTTTAAGCTTTGCTCTAGTTTGGAAGTATCACATGTAATCTGCATGATTAACCTTTAACAGTTAAAATCTTGTATAAAATCACAAGACCATCTGCAACATGTTCTGTTACAGAATCTACAGTATATGTAATACTATCAATTGTAATCTTATCTTTAGGTGCAGGTACAAAACTCAGATTATTATTAGTTAAATAAAATAGTGCAGAATCTCTTCCAATCATACTTGGAAAGTTATATTGAGTTGCACGAACATGTTTCTTGTACATTTTTACAACATGTGTAGTTTCACTATTGGTTGTACTACCAGTTTCAATATTATATGAACCTTCAGCAACTACTGTATATGTGCAATTCTTACCGTGTTGGTTAATAGCTTTTGATGTTATAGCTAGATATCTGTCCATAATGATCCTCTAGTTAAATACCAAATGAACTTGGGCGCACAATAAACTGCAAATCTGTTGGTTGATTAACGATGTTATTATCTAAGTTTGCATCATTGGCTTGCATATCAGTCTTAGAAATTCCACCAGCATAACCTTGCACTTTATCATACATCGCATTAAGGTCAGGATTCTTGATGTACATTTGCAAAGCTTGCATATAGTTCTTTGCTGCAGATGAACCTTTAATAGAGAAAATATCTACTGTTTCATCTGTTCGCATGGATAGCTTGAGCATGATACTCTTAGCTGCATCCATAGATGCTCTACGAATATTCCAATCATTTTTACTTAGGAAATAACTATATTCATCATCACTCATGATTGGGAATTCTGGTGAAGTATCACCGAGTTCGATTCTTAATGCGTGAATTGTCATAATACATCCTTTATTATATCTAACATTAATCCTATATTATAACACAAAGAATGTTACAACACAAGACTAATGTTAGAAACCCTCCGAAGAGGGAATCTAATTATCTAACTATTAGTTAGAAGTGGTTAGCTGAATAACAGCTTGTGGACGACGAATCAAGTTCAAGAAGTTAGCTTCTGATTGAATCTGAATTTCGCTGTCTTTTGGATCACGATATGTGAAGACATAAGCTTGCTCACCGATGGTGTTAACATGGCTGAACTTGTTAGCAGGGCTAAAGTAAGTCTTGAACATGTCAGCTGTACCTTGTGGTAGCATGAAAGCTTCACCAGCAGGGATTAGAGCAGTACCATTGTAAGAACCACGGTATTCAACATACTCAACACCACCGTGTACGAAACGACGATAGACACCAGAACCTAGACGGTTACGTAGTGGCTCTTGAGTGCTTGAGTAGTACTTGTAAGCTTCTTTAACAGTAGCGTGGTTAATTAGCTTACCGAAGAATGCTGGAGAGCATAGTACAACGATGTTGCTAACGACTTCACCACTTAGGATGTTGTCTTGAATGTGTGCAATACCTTCTTCAGACTTAGCGTTTAGGTCGGTAGTTGAAGTACCGAGTACGAAGTCGATGGACTTGCGAGTTACGCCGAAATCAGTGTAGAAGTTACCAGCTACAGTACCGTTAGGAGCGTAGATAGCACCAGTGGTAATAGCATAAGCACGAGCAGCTTCTAGAGTTACTGAGTGATTCATACGGATACGCTCTAGCTTACGAGCGATAACAGCAGCTTCAGTTTCAGCTTGATCAGCAGAACCGTAAGCGCGTTTACCTTGAACGTCTTCAGGCTTAACTCCGTCATCTAGTGGGAAGTGAGGGATAGCGAATGAACGTAGAGCACGAGTGTCGCTCTTGTTTACGTTGTTGCGCTCACCACGAATCTTGTCAGTAACAAGACCTAGAGTACCTTCATTGCTTTCAACGGTAACGCTGTGTTGAGCTACGCCTTCTTCAGAGAATAGACCTAGTTCGTTGATTAGACCCCATTTGTTAGGAACTAAGAGTAGTTCTTCAGTGTAATCAACTAGCTCAAAAGGTTTTTCAAAACTACGAGTTTGCATTATAATTTCCTTATTTTATTGTTCGGTAATCTGTCAGATATTAGATTGCATCGTTGCAAGCAATACCCTTAGCTTCTAGAGCAGCGTATACAGCAGCTTTCTCAGCATCGAGGTTATAAGTAGCGTCTAGAACTAGACCTGCCTTAGATACAATAGCTGGACCTTTTACTAGGGCTAGAACCTTAGTGTCAGTGGTAGCAGGTACAGCGATTTCAACCATTACGATTGCAGCAGCTACTTCAGAACCGTCAACGGCAGTCTGAACAGCAACTTTGTACTTACCAGTAGCAGTTACTTTACCTAGAACAGTGCCGGGAACGAGAGTAGCGGCAGCATCATTTACAACTACGGCTTCACGGCAGTAACCAGTTTCAGCCCATAGTTCTTGTTTAACAACGTTAGAAAGACGTTTTGCTTCAGTGGCAATTAGAGTCATTTTATTTTCCTTTTATATTACTTGTTTGCTTGCTTGGCTTTAAGTAACTTTGCCACAGCAGATTCTTGAACAACGGTTTCTTCTTGAGTTGAAGCACCTTTTTCTACGAACATCTCGGATGTTTCTACAGTAGTCATCATCGCTTCCATAGCGGCGAGGAATGCAGTAAAATCATCTTCAGATTCTAGTGATAGAGCAGCCTTAGCGATTGCCTCTACTTTGCTTTCGTCTTTAACGATAGCTTTAACTTTTTCAGTTTTTGCTTTATTGATAGCTTCTTTTTTCTCAGCTTCAAAAGTAGCAATTGTTTCCAGAGCTTTTTGTAGTTGTACCTTCTGCTCATCTAGAGCTTTTTGCACAAGTTCAAATTGAGCTTTTTCAACGGTTTCGACTTTTACTTCGTCTTCCATCTTAGATTTCTCCAATTCTTCTTTGTTAACAGAGGTAGACACCCCTTCAATATTCTCAACGCCAGCGTTTGTTGAGGTATCATTACCGTCTGCAGTAGCAGCAGGTGCAGATTCTTTTGTTGCTTTCTCAACATCATCGAGTGCTTTTTCAAGACGTTCTTGATCGTTGAGCATAGCTAAATATTCTGTTTCATCTAACTCGGATAGAACTTCTGATAAACTCTCTGCATCATTAGCAGATTTTAGAATCTCGAAAGCTTCTAGTTTAGATTGAATGTAATCTTCGTAGTCAGCGGTTTTAGCTTCTTCAGTTACTTCGGGTTTTTCGTAACCCATCATACGAGCTAGAACTTCAGCATCTTCGTAATATACAGAAAAGAACTTACGTAGAAAATCAGGTAGTTCCATAGTTACACGAACTTGTTGCATCTTTTGTACAAACTCTTCACTAAATTTATTAGCTTTTAGTACAAGTGCATAATCATGTGTATTAGCAGGACCACCTTGTGATTTGGAAGTTAGAGCTACATGAGCACCGTCTTTCTCAAAACTAATGTCAGATAGCTTTCTTTTAGCTTTTCGTTGTGTTGCCATTATTCATCCTCTTCGATTGATTCGACAGATGCCAAAGCACCAATGCTCAAACCATTGATTTCACCAGACTTGATTAATTCCCAAAGATTGTCATCTAAGGATTGAATAGTTGCTAACCAAGTACCTTTTTTTACAAATTTATCACCTAGTACAAAATCACTAGGGCAGCAGTAGCTTTCACAAAACTCGAAAGTGTCTGTTTCAACTAAGTGAAATAGATTTGCTTTCATTGAGTATTTATTAAAGTTATGACAAGCTTTACGAACTTCAGCTTCACTGGTTACATCACCGTGAGCATCGACTTCTTCTGGAACCATTACGATAAACGTAGCTTGTTTCAACTCTTCATCAACTGCTTTTGTAATTGGAAGTTTAACATTAGGTAAGATATCTTCTGAATTTACTTCATCGTCGGTAATATCTTTAATGTAACTCTTTAAAATTTCTTCTTGTTTCAATACTCGTCTAGCAAAAGCTAAACCAGCAGAACCACCCCAAAGTAACCAAGCAATAGTACCAGCAGTTGGACCACCATCAGCTTCTTTCTTCTTAGGTGCATAATTCTTTTCATGCCTACTAAAGAAAGCGTACATGCGTTTGATCGTATCCAAGCTAAGATTACCGTTAATGATATCTCGTGCTCTAGCTACACCAGAACCTACACCTTCATTTTTAGCTTGTGAAGCGTCTAGACCACCACGGTTCCATTTCTCTCGTAGTGCTAAACCTCTTCGTGCATTATTTCGCATTGCATCTGTGGGAGCAAAGCTTTTGGCTTTTTTAATTGTTTCCATAATCTTCCCATTTAATACAGTATAAACATAATTATATCACAAATATATTAAAAAATCAAGTGTAATTATATAGTAATCATGTGCAAATAATAGAAAAGGCTACATATAGTAGCCCTTTAATATCATTCAGCGGTTTTCTCTACTTGAACTTGTAACTGTGGTAGAGCTTCTTTTTCCAAAGCGATAAATAGTTGAATCGAATCTTTCAGTTTTTGTTCTGCTAGAAAGTTCAACATACCAATTACAATTTCTTTGCTTAATGTGATTTTTTCCATACTATATCCTTTCAGGTTAAAACTTGATTATAGCATGGTATTATTGTTTGTCAAGCAACAGCAGGGTCTTTGGCTGGACCGACAGGTTGTTCTTCAGTTGCCCAAGGTAGTTTAGCTTCTGACAAATCTGCTTTAGCTACTTCCTTATCCAGTACATATTGGACGTGTGCTTTAATACCTAAAAGACGAGTTTCAGTATTTTCAATCCAAGTAACAATCTCTGCTTCAGTTAAACTTACAAAAGGTATAAAGTTCTGATCATCGGGATCATCCAATTGAGTACTCTGTGATAACTCGAAGCTACAATCGGATTCTTTTCCAATCAAGGTCCATTCTACTTGCTTAACTACATCAGCACTGTTGATTGTATTTGTAACTTTTAGACCTGTGATCTTGATAGTAAAATCTGCTGTAAAATCACTAGGTTGCATAGCTGCTTCAATCATTTATTATCTCCAATAATTTTTTCAATAAGAGCTTCAAGCTTTTCAATTCGGCCTCGAAGTTCTACGTTATCTTTTGCTAATTCTACTGTAGACGCTAAGGCTGCACCTCCATAATTAACTGAAAGTGTTTGCATATCATCATTAGCTGTACTAATTGATTCTGGTAACAGTTGTCGGAAGGATTGTGCGCCTACACCAACTTGGGTGATTTGATTACAATCAATTCTATCATAAATACCAACTTTAACTTTAGCTAGTCTAGCTACATAGTTTTCTGGCATATTTCGCCAATTAGTTTTTAAACGTTCATCAGAATAGGCTGTAACGTTTCCAGATGCACGGATATCGGTTGATAACGCACACATGAATCCACCGTTTTGTAATAGAAGCAAACCATGAGATGAGAGATTTCCAGCAATACCTCCTGCATTAGGGTGTGCCCATGCCATACCATATAATGACCCCGTAGTAGTTCCATTTGCAGGAAGTTTATATGCATCCCCCATTGCAAACACACCTTGATATCGATATGAACTATAGACACCAACTATACCACAACCATAGTTATCATCTATGTACATATTCCCATTAGCACGTTGGGAACGGGCTGCGTAAGCCACAGACTGAGAGCCAATATTTTGGTTAGATATAGCATAAGCCCAAGATTGGAAAGTTCCACTACTTTGGTAACTTCTAAACCAGAAATTATTATCATAGTAACTCATAGCCATTTGAAAGCCATGATAATTACCTTGATTACTATGACGAACGTTTACTGAGTTATACCATGTCGTACTAGGCCAATTGCTACCTCCACCGCCATTTTCATAGAAACCACTATTTCGCCAGTCATTGGCATTACTATGACTTTCAATGAGACTCGCAGCTTGCATCCAACCAGGTTTACCTGAGATATTTCCCCAAGGTGCAGCACCGCTAATACTAATACCCCAAGTACCTGAAGCATTGCCGCCAGTTAACGTGGGGGCATAGTTATTGTAGTTACCGCTGTCAAGTACATACCGCCAAGCTTGCCATGTACCTGAATTCTTACCTCGTACAGCCATTTGACCGGTTCTGAAATCTCCATAAATTTGGTGAATCCATGTGGAGTTATAAGCAGAAGAGTATAAACCACCATCTGTTTGACCAAATAAACTTACACTTGTATTATAACCAACTTGGTTTTGTGTAACGCTATCAGGATTAATACCGTTTGCGCTACTTGTTAATGTCAGACCGGAAACAGAACCAGCGGTAGTTGCATAATCCGCATTGGTTGCAGATACAACAATGTTACCAGAACCAAGTAATGAATTACCATTAACAGTCTTGATGTTAGTACCAGATACCAATAAAGGTTGAGCGTCAGTAATACCATAACCAGACACAGTAGTTGGTTTACTTGTGATTCCACTCCATGCAACAGAACCGGCACTACCTGAAATACTAATGCCCCAAGTACCTGAAGCTCCAACACCAGAAGGAGAAACCGTCTGACCTGCGGAGGGAAAATAATCAATTGTTGTACCGTCTGATTTTTTGTAGTATAATTTACCATCGGTATAATTTAACGCTAACTCACCATAATCAATATCAGCAGTCACAGGTACTCTTGCAGCTACACTTGATTTCTTCAGTTGTACTTTATTTGCCATAGCAATTCCTTAATAAAGGTAAAAGAAAGGGCGGTAAAAACCGCCCATATTATTTAGTAAGTTCCACCGTCAATAGAATTTGACCAGTAAGGATTACCTGTTGAATCTTCACGTAGGAAACTACCGTCGATTGTAGAGGCAGCAGTAACACCTACAGCAGAACCGTTGTTACCAAACATAATACCACGAGAAGTAATACTTGTCAAGCCAGTTCCGCCGTTTGCTACTGCAATAGTTGTACCATTCCACGTACCTGAAGTAATTGTACCTACAGTAGTAATTGAGCTTTGACCTACGTATGTAGAAGCGATATCAATTGAATCAGCACCGACAGTAATGCGGTTAGCTGTACCACCTACGGCTAGAACACCAGTTGTATATGTAAGACCAGCGCCAGCTACGGAGGCAGCAAGTGCTACGTCATTTGCATTAACAGTAATACCAAGACCTTGACCAACTGCAAAAGTATTACCTACTAGAGTTAAACCACCATCAGCAAGATATGTACCTGCACCGGAGAATTGTGTCCAAACGATTGGATCAGTACCAATAACATTAACCGTAGCAGTTTGTACCCAACCTGTACTTGCATTTACTGCACCTTCAACTACGAATACGAAGTCACCACCCTGAATATCTGCGTCATCATCGAATACAGGATCACGGGTTAGAACAGTAGGACTTGTTAGAATATAAATACCATTGTGTACTTGGTTTGTTTCATTCTTAACCAGAACGCGAGCTACACCATAACCAATTGCAGCAAGATTTACACCATCAATCGGATTACCTGTTGCATAAGAACCTGTTGTAGTTAATGTAGCACCTACACCTGCTGTACCGTTACTGTATGTTACAATACCACCAGAAAGAACAGCTAGAGTGTTTGTAGTAGCAGCATCTACACCATCTTGTACGTGCAAACCTTGAGCAGCTACAGTATCAACATAAAGTTTGTTGGCAGCATCATTATCGTTTACAGGAGTAGTTACACCAATAATACGAGAATTGGATACGTCAACATTACCAGAACCGTTTGGAGCAATAACGATATCGCCGTTAGCATCGATTGAGCTAATTGTGTTACCATTGATGTTAATGTTGTCTACAGTAACTTCTGTTAGACCTGCTAATGAAGTAGCTGTTGCACCTAGTGCTACGTTTGTAGAACCAATTGTTACAGAACTATTTGTAAGTGAAGAATTACCAATGTTGGTTAGTGTGTTTGAAGCACCACTAATTGTCTTACTTGTTAGAGTCTCTGCACCTGCTAGAGTAGCTAATGTACCACTTGTTGGAAGTGTTACTGTTGAGTTAGCTGTAGAATTCAACGTTACTACATACGCACCAGTTGTAGCAAGAGTAGCACCGTTGGCAATGTTAAGAGTAGCTGAAGTTACTGGAGCTACAATGTTTAACTTGTTAACAGAAGTTGCTGTTGCAGCACCAATATTAGGTGCAACGAGTGTAGGACTGTTAGCGAATACTAAAGCACCTGAACCCGTTTCATCTGAAATTACTGAAGCGAGTTCTGCAGAAGTAGTAGCAGCAAATACGCTTAATTTATCAGCTTTTAAGGCAACAGTATTATCAACATCAAATGTAACAACATTGTTTGTAACACTTGAAGTAATACCAGTACCACCAATAAATGATAGTGTATCTGTTAATAGGCTAACAGCATCTGTACCTGTATCACCAGCAATATTCAAATTAGATGCAACAGCAGCAGTAGTTACACCTGTGATCAAACCTTTTGCGTTTGTAGTAATAACAGGGATAGAACTTGCTGAACCAAATGTACCTACGTTAGTATTAACTGTAGCAAGTGTAATTGCAGCAGATACGTTAGCGGAACCATCAACAGCAGATAATGTAGCTGTAGCATCACCTGTTAAAGATAAATCTCTTGCTGAAATCCATTTGGTAGCTGTTGAAGCATTACCGGATAGAGCAGCGGTAATTGTACCAGCTGAGAAATTTCCAGACGCATCACGTTTAACCAATGTACTACCTGTATTGGTGTTTGTGGAAGCATTAATCATGTCGGTGAAATACTTACCACCGATTACTACGTGATTTACTGCATTACCAGAAGTCTCTGTACCCATACCAATGTATAGACGATCACCACCATTAACGCCGTTATCAGGTAATGCTGAATAGGCTAATTCACCTTGACCTAGTGTAGACGGATTACCAGATACCTCTGAACGTTTGATTCTGACGATTGAAGCCATAATTTTTCCTTAATTAATAATGTCCAGATTCAACGCTCTGGTTTTCAAGAAGGGTTGTTGATACCCATTTTTGGTTTTGAGTAGAATAAACCAAGATAGAACCGTCTGTCTTATTTGACGAGTCTACGTCGAAAGCATCACTGATGTTTTGAATACCCGCAGGTCCGGGTGGTCCCTGCTCTGCTGATGTAATAACTGTAGTAATTCCGGGACTTTCAACTAGAATAGTATCCTGAGAATCATCTACAATTATCGTATCATATACTGTTTCTACGATAACTTCTGTTGTCATCTAGTTACCTCAGGAATAGCTGATAGACAACCTTCAATTACTCTAATCACAGAACCATCTGTAAATATAATTTCTAAATCATAAACTGCACTTGTAAACGCATAAGCTGTTGATGCACTCGCAGGAATTGTGATTTTGAATTTACCATTTAAAGGTTCTGTAATTTCTAATCTATTATTTTCTGTTGTAAGATTATCTAAAATTGTAGAGTCATTAACAGATTTTCTGATTTGCATTCTAGCTGTACAACCTGTGAGATTAATCGCTAGTGCAGGTGTACCTGTTTTCCATTGGATTATTTTAACAAAAGTAGAACCCTTGTAAACTTCCAAATCAATATGTGCTGGTTGCATTTTATTATCCTATTATAAGTTAACTTGCGTTACACGGAGTGTTGCAGAAGGAATAGCCGGTGAGAAAACTGTAGAAGCAGGAGCATTGATTAAAACTGCCAAATCATCTACAGCATACATCAATTCAAAATAATCACCCGAAATCATACTTACCGTAAAACTCCAAGAAGGAACAAGTTCAACAGCGTTACCAACCAGTGTTACTTTAGAAGAACTGTTGGAAATATCCACTCCGTTTTTTCTAGCCCAAATATATACGTTCTTTTGAGATGAGTTTGTAGATGTTAATTGTAACCTAAAATCAAAAGAATATAAACCAGAATTATTTGTTGTAACTCTACTTGAATTATTTACTTGTACACCACTATTAATATCTGTATTATTAAATGTAACCGCTTTCGGAGTATTAATTACGGCAGCTGTCTGCGTTTGAGTACTTGAAAATGTACCGTAAAATAATCTTGGGAAAATAACTGGTCTAACTAAAATTCGACCACTGGTAGAATCAACTTTTAATACAGCAGCAATTGAAATAGACACATTTGGTGCTGTAGGCCTTACTCTCGTAAACTTACCTAGTTGTGTAGGATGTGACCAAAGTAAATCACCTTGTTGCCATACTTCACCTACATCCGAACCTGTGGTATTAATATTTCGAACCTTACCGAAAATGGTAGCTCTTCCGATTTGACCCGGAATTAATTCATTGGTTAAAACACCAACGATATACAAGGGTTCTACACTACCGTCAGCAATCATCGGAAATACTTCTGGAGTTTCTTCCGAGGACACACCTGAAAAGCGCACAACTGTTCCATTTGGAAGTGTATTACCAGTATGGTTGATAACCTGAATATAATTTTCTAAACCGACTTGTAGGATTGAACCATCTGACTGTACAATATCCAAACAATCTTCAGATTCATTCCATGTCATCATACCGGGAAGATAATCTTCTGCGGTATAATTAGCTGTAGTATTCATCTGAATATGATCAAATACGGGGTTAACCGAAACACCAATTCTTTGATCAATGTGCTGTTCTACAGCTTTACCCTTGGTAACAACTCGTCTACCATCGGACATTAAAATCACAAGTCTACCTTCTGCATCAAATTCTGCAGCTTTTACGGTAGGGGCAGACGGTACTTCATCAGCCTTAGTTACAACCTCAAAGGGATTTGTATAACTTCTCAGTGATTCCACATGGGAAGGTAATTTAGGTGCTTTTACTTTAGCAGGTTGATTTTTACGTTCTTCGATTTTTACTGCGTTTGTACCAGCAAAGACTGATTCTTCTTTTGAGAAACCCTTATCTAGAGAAGCATTGGCTACTTTTGCAAATAATTCCCTTAATTTTAAAGATTTACCTTGAATTGAAGGTGGTGCATTATCTGCAGACCATTGCATATTCTCTCCTTTATAAACAACAATAACCCCGAGATAACTCGGGGTATTTGTTAACTATTATAACATAGAATTAAGAGTAATTCAAGTAAGATTTATTTTAAATACTTAGATTTAATAATATCTTCGACTGACTTTTTAATTTTATCTTTTTTGAACGCTTCTTCTGCGTTTTTCATCGCAGCTAATGAAGCAATGCGAGCTTTTTCTTCCGAACCTGTATCTTTTAAGGTCTGATTAAAAACCTCAATTGCTACTTTCTGTACGGCATCTGATTTCTTTGATGCCCATTGTGGTGGGTTACTTTTTGAGTATGGCATTTCGTTTCCTACTTATAATATCCAAGGCTGTTTGTGAAAATTTTCCACCTTCGGTAGTGTTCCAACCCATGTATTCAAATGGACGAAATAACTTTTCGATTTGATAGGCTTGATTTACATCACATACACATAAACGAGTTCTTACAATTGAATCTATCCCATGTTGTGCAAAAGCTAAATGCAATGGGTTGTACGAATTGTAAGAACTACTAAATTTATTACAATGCTCTTTAAATCTTACATCAATCAATCTAGTGGTCACACCAACATATCCTTGAGTAAATACATCAGTGTGATCTTTTAAGTGCAACCAGTAAACTACAGCTACTTTTTCAGAGTTACGCTGCATTCTCTAAATTACCAGAACTCGTATCCGTACCAGATGGAGAAGTACCAGTACCTTCACCTGCTGTTTTAAAGCCATCACCACTGCGAGAGGTCATCTCAGGAAGATAATCTTTATTAGGTTCTGCGTCATCAGGTAGTGCGTCTACACCGATAGATTCACGAACTCTGTTGAGAACCGCACGATCAACTTCAATAACTGAAGTACTTGCAAAACGCTGAATAGCTTTAGAGAAGGACTCTAGGTCTTCAATCTCTAGGTTATCAAAGTCCATTTGACCCATACGAGATGTATCCCAACCATTTAATTCGTAAGTCTGCTTGATTAAGTCTTCGTTGATAACATCACGAATCTTTTTAAGCATAGCTTCTGCAGCCGTAGCGGACAGTGAGTTTTTAACCTGACCAAGAGCATTAGAACCACCACCAGATTGACCTAGAACGAGAATATCTGCAAACAAGGCAGTCAAAATCAGATTCTTATAATATTCTTTGATCTTGGTTGTATCCATTGCCTTACTACCGTTCAAAGATAGTAATTCAAGTTCAAATAGGGGTTGTCGAGTATCAGGATCGTGTGCTTGTGGTAAAATCAGAGCAGATTGTTGGTTTAACTGCAAATTACGCATTACATTTTCATAGTAAGCGCGAATCGCTTTTTGATCTGGTGAAGCTTCTGAAGATAGATACTGAGGTGGTAGCTTTAGAACAGGAAGACCAGCTAAATCTTTAGCTACACCGTTTGCTTCGATCTCTTCAATTACGGTTAAAAAGCGCCAAGCTAAATATGCATCACGAAGCATTGATTTACCAAAAGGATCACCCTTGTGTTTACCTGCACGGAACAGCATAACTTTGCTACGAGGTAGAATTACTTCGTTATTAGTACGACTAGAGTATCGATTGTATACATCTGAGATAGCAGAAAGGTTTTGCTTTACACCTCTTACTTCATTACCATCTTCACTGAAAATAAACTTTTCAATTGTCTCTTGATTTCGAATGGGTAGCTTTTTCCAACCAATTACTCCATCATCATGCTTAGAACCATTTGCTTTCAAACGACGACGATATACTTTTTCATGCACAGAGAAACCGTACATATTTGCAGACATTGCTTCAGAGATGAACTCACTCCAAGTCTGATCTGTTAAGTCTTGCATCATTTCATTAATGATCTTAGCTTGCTTTAATTCTTCTGGTGTAGCATCAGCAATTGGTTTAAATTTCCAATCTGCTTTACCAATTAAATTTTCAAACAAAGTCAACGCAGAATTAATCGTAGCGTGGTATGACATTTGTTTATAGGTATTTACGCTATGAGGGAAGTTTAATTCTTTCTTTAACTCATCATTGGATACACCATTGAAGACATTCAAACCAAGATAACCTGATTCACTTAATTTAAAGCGATCTGGTGTATCAACCACTGCTTTTTGTACTGAGTTATTTTGTGATTTACGCGCCATCAATGGCTCCTTTAATTATGAAACTAGTGAACTTTGAAATGTAGGAATATTGGAACCCGAGATAGAACCCTCGAATGGGTTACTACCTGTAAAATCAGGTAATGAAAAAATTGGCAATTGTGTATCTTTATTCAATAACAGCATTGCATCTGAGCAGCAGTCAACTTGATCATCCTTCTTTTTCGGATCACCATCGAACACTTCCAGTTCATCGAAGAAATCTTTATTCCAGTTCGCCTTAACTACGTTTACGAAACCAGCTTGTGCAATACTAGAAAAAGGTGCAAAACGAGTAATCTTAGATTTAACAGGTTTTGTTAGTCTTACACTAAAACCCATTTCAGCTAACTTTCGCTGTAAATCTTTAGCATAAGCACCAGCTGCAGCAGCAGGGTCCAACGGAATGCTAATAATTACATCTTGACCATCATGAATGGCAGTATCAAACACAAGTTTTTCTACTTCATGAACTCTATCTCGAATAGATACTACATCTTCTACTGTGTAGAGATTATTTGGGTCTTTTGAGATTAAAACACCTCTTGTCCAGTCAGGATTTGGATATTGCTCTGAGGGTTTACTAAACGCAAAGTCCCAAGCTCTAATTCTTTTTCTAGCTCTACCATTTGCGTGATCTACAAGACCAACCCATTCGCGTTTAAACAGACCTGCAGACTCTTGACGCGCAAACCACGAACCATCTAATAAACGTTCTTTTTCTACGCGAGGAAGAGACATTAATCGGCTAATATAGTCTGGTTGTGCTTTAAGTAATGGAGGGTTATCACGACAAGTAGCACCAATGAATGTAAACGAACTAAGACCCGACTCATTACCTTTACCGTGTACTGCTTCAGCTTGCTCCAGAGTGTCATACCAAAGCATTGTATTACCTTGGCGGAAGAAGTAGCGCTTATCTCCAGTTTTCTCTGGAAGTGGAATACCTGTATTAGGATCAAGATAATAATCTTCAATCCATGATCGCAAGAATGAATTATAATCGGGGTTAGTCATCATAAACATCTGTGGTCTATAATCAACATAAGCATTGCGCATACGAGATAATAGATATACAACCATCTCTTCTTCAAAATCTGTTGCTTCATCAAAGATTACTAAAGAATATTGACCACCTTTGTGATCATACATGTTTGTAGCATGTTGCATGTGACTGAACTTGAGTAATGCACCATTTGGGAACACCAACTCAAGCTCTCTAGATCGAATTCTTAAATTTGGATAGATTGCCGTATATAAACTTACCGCTTCATGCCAGATTGAACCCGGTGCAGTAAGCATCTTAGAAGTTCTACGAAAGATAACACCAGTTGCTCTTGGATGTTGCATGAACTTCAAAGCGATTAAAAGCGAAGTATAAGTTTTACCAGAACCTGCAGCACCACCAGCTAATGTAATGGTAGCATCACTGTTCAAGAACATTTCTTGCTTTTTAGATGCAGGTGCTATAGTAATTTGTTCTGACATTTTTATCCTTATTCTTCGTTAACAACTTTCAAGCTGAAAATCGCAGCGTTATTTTGTTGTACTTCTACACCCGCTTCATCAGCTTGCTCTTCACCATCATACATATCGAGAGTTAATCTGCGATAGTTGTCCAAAAGTATAGTTGCAGCTTTCAACTGGTTTTGGTGACTGGCCTCTTCATTCTTCATAATTGCAGCTGCTTGCATAATAGCTTCAGCTACGTGAGGTTTGATCTTGCGAAGTAGCATGACTAGCTCACGCTCTTTTAGCTCACGGTTAGTTGGCTTATCCGTTACGCTGTCTTTACGAGGGCGACCGTTTGGATTACCTGATTTGCCTTTTTCAAAAGCCATAATATTCTCCTGTTGTTAGTCCCGCTTACGATTGCGGGGTAGCCTTTTCGTATCTACCGCAGATAATACGCTGTATCCTTTGTGTAAGTACTTGGCGGTACTTACCCGAAGCTTCTACACTTCGTGTTACCACGCAACAGATTCGTGGGACGCCTAAAACCGAGGTGACTTCGGACCCAAGGTAGGTTTGGTATTGTTAATTGACCATGTATATTTTATAAGCCTTCATAGCCATGCTTACTTCCCGTAATAGCCGAAGCTATCTCTCGAACGGTTATTTGGTGTTAGGTACAGGCATTTCACCTGTCGGACCGTTATTTCAGGTCATGTTTGGTGGATGATCTAGGTAACGCTCCTAGCGAGTACTAAGACAAGGGATTTACAGTCCCTCCCGCCTCTTTAACGGAATACTCATCCTTGTTGTTTGCTATTTGCGAATAGCGAATATAAATTGGTCACCCTAGTAGGATTCGAACCTACGCCGCCTGACCCCAAATCAGGAACGCTACCAGACTACGCTATAGGGAGATTATATGGCAGAAGTAACAGGATTCGAACCTGTGGGCAGCTTTCGCCACCGATGGTTTAGCAAACCATTGCCATAAGCCACTCGACCATACTTCTGTAATATTGGCTGGCAAACGTGGGATCGAACCACGGACCGAACGGTTAACAGCCGTTTGCTCTACCTCTGAGCTATATGCCAAAATTAATCCAACTGTGACCTTATGCTCTTTCCGTTGGCGATTGAGCAGCCGAACTTTTGACGTAGTTAGCGGAATACACGTTTATTTATCACTTTTGATAAGATTATCTATCGCCCATAAAGGTTGAAGATTTTTTAGATTCCAACATTCTTTAAAGGCATCACAACTGTCTGAAACAATATCGAAAGAACTTATCGGTTTAACATGATCAATATGCCACTCACCGTAATTTTCCCATGTCATACCAGATAAGAATAGCGATTCAAGGTGCTCTTTCAAGTCTTGCAAACTGTAGTCAACAAGTTCTGTCCAAGTAGTTGATTTTCTTTCACCTTTTAGTGATTGCCTCATTCTTCTGCTTATATTTCTAGCAACTTTTGTTTTATGATAATATTCTAACCTGCGTTTTCTTTCTTTATCAGTTGGAACATGTTTTTTGTTTCTTGATGGAGAATTACGAACAGAAACAACTTTACAAGCCTTACAAACAGACTGATAACCAGTACTACTTTTAGAGCAACGACTGAAATCCGAGAATAATTTTAATTCTTTACAGGTGCTACAATTTTTCATAATACCTCATTTAAGATGTTTGGTGCTGGAAGTAGGACTCGAACCCACCACCCACGGCTTACAAAACCGTTGCTCTACCAGATGAGCTATTCCAGCTTGGAAGCGGGTACTGGATTCGAACCAGTGATGCTGCAAGCTTATGAGACTGCAGTAGTGACCACCTTACCCGCTATACGTGCCCGAAGGGTTCGAACACTTGCATTATATTTTAAATTGAATCACCCGTATCATCGTACGGATCATCATAAATAATTGCTTGTGTTTTACCCGAAGGGTGCTTTAGCAATTCTACTTCAACTTGCATCTCAGAGTCAAATTCATCTAAAACAATGCTTTGACAACTTTCGCATTCAAAACCTTGGTTAAAAACCGAACGTTTAAAATACTGATTACAGATTATGCATTTCATAGGATTATTCTTGTTGTATCTCATTATAGTCATACTTATGCGTTTTTGTCAAGTATGGCTTACAGTTGTTTGTTAGTGCTAGACTAAATTTGTGTTAGTGCTGGTTACTAATCCAGCTCATACTGAAGCATCTAACGCTGAAAGGAGGAAAGGGCAATTAGACTAACATATGAAGGTTTACTTCTATGTAGGGTTAAACCGCTTCTATCTTAGGCAGGTTTGTACCTCTTATTAGTACAATTTACACAAATGACTATAGTTTAATTTACATAGAAGCCTTGATTATAGCACATGAATACTAAAATTTCAAGAGAAATATCAATCAAATATACTTTATTTGTCTTTTGTTAGTCGAATACACAATATCTATTTAAAATCTTAGCATACTTGAGTTGTAACTTGGTGTACAATCGTTTGGCTATGACTATATCTTGCACAACTATGATTTTGTCTTTAGAATTCTCTTTCCAAGTTAACACATATGAGAAAACATCTTTAGAGTGCGGTTGAAGTTTCAAAGCACCAGATAAATTTCTATGTGCTTCTTTGATAGTGTTGAATACTTTTTTAGATATTAATTTTAAGTTAATATAACGGTAATCAGTTTCATCTAAATTCTTATGTAAAACTACTTTATCTTTTTGCACATCAATATTTTGCACAAATTCAATAGCTAACTTATTGGCTTTAAATTTAAGTCTTTTATTATTTTTATAAAATATTAAATAACCATCTTCATTAGGAAATATTCTTCTGTATCTGCAGTTATTCTTCATGATATAGAATGATCCTTCAAAGATATCATAATTTATAACTTCTTTAAGTTGTATTACGTTCACGTTTTGCACCTTTATCTTTTGCACAATCACAAGGTTTAGATAGAATTGATTTAAACGCTCTATATGCTCGTTTTATACCTTCAGGCTACACACCCCTAGACTAACTCAAATCAACTCCTTGTAGAGGCTTCTAGGGGCCTTCCTGAAGATTCTATCTGAGCAGCAACAACTACAATTGACCAACATGCATTCTGCAAGAAAGCCCACCGGCTTGAGGACATACATAGCGGAGCACAAAAGAAGTTAGAAAATAACTGCAGTTATAACATAGATTAAACTACAGTTACATTAGTTATACCTATAATATAACATAGATTAATATCTAATGTTATTTATATCTCTTTACTATACTGAATTAAATTAACGTCAACATCTAATGTTACTATCAGTATTACTATTAGATGTTACATTAAAGGTTACAGATATAGTAATGTACGTTATAACATACATTAACTGATGTATAACTACAGTTATATACGTTAGTATATTCTTAGTGTAGCATACATTTTTACGTTTGTCAAGCTTTGTTTAAAAATATTTGTGTTGACTTGTGTTGATGTGTGTGCTACAATTAAAGTTAACTTAGGATGATCTAAGCTTAATTTAATAAGGAGTATTTATGGAAATTAAAAAAATTGAAACTTATAGCTTATACGAGTTCTGTCAAGCTGTACAAGAAAGTGTCCTTGAAGGTTGGCGATTTGACTTTGAATCCAACGAGAACTTTCCGGTTGCGTTTGGTTCAATGCTGGTAACAGGTATGGTAAAAGCTGAATCTAAAATTGAAGGTCCAACTGAACTAATTACTGAAGAAACTCCTGCAGTTAATACTGAAGTTAAACGAACTCGTAAATCAAAAGAATAATATTTAAATATTATAACCTAAATACCTTAAGATAACAATTAAGGTATTATCATTAATATATCCTACAGTAGTTAAAGGGGATTTATGAAAAGAAATCAAAAAGTACAATCTCAACGTGTACAAAAAGAGAAGTTTGCAAGAGTACAATTTCCACCTTTATTTGCTATGAATCCAAAGCAAGAAGAGTTGCTTGAAGCTCTCAAGTACAATA
>JACCDU010355118.1_pt1 | contig 69921 bp, 61 predicted proteins | sample 7446081 | NCBI WGS metagenome assembly JACCDU01 (sample SAMN15323447, study PRJNA562643) | freshwater metagenome | isolation source: river surface water | place: USA:Blue River Watershed | collected 2017-08-17 | reverse complement strand
GCAAGCCAGTGCAACGAGAGCGACGTTAGTCATGAAAACTCCTTAGATAGTCAAAGTCAAAAAAGTAAAACCGGATACTGCAAAAACAAAACCAACACTACGTAATCAGTGACCTTCGTGTGCCTGGCCGATGTACACCAGCGTCAGCATCATGAAGATGAAGGCCTGCAACAGCACGATCAGAATGTGGAAAATCGCCCAGATCGAACCTGCGATCACATGCATGCCGAAGCCCCACCAGGTGGCGGTCGAACCGAGCAGCGCGATCAGCAAGAACACCAGCTCGCCGGCGTACATGTTGCCGAACAGTCGCATGCCCAGCGATACGGTCTTTGCGACGAATTCGATGATGTTCAGGCCGAGGTTGGCGATCCACAGTGCCGGATGCGAACCGAACGGTGCGCAGAACAGCTCATGGATGAAGCCGCCGAGACCCTTGATCTTGACGTTGTAATACAGCATGAGCGCCAGCACGCCGATCGCCATGCCGAGGGTGCCGTTCAGGTCGGCGGTCGGGACGATACGGAAATGCGGCTCGGCGCCGAACAGGCGGAAGATGCCCGAGAACAGATCGACCGGCAGGAAGTCCAGCGAGTTCATCAGCAGCACCCAGATGAACACGGTCAGCGCCAGCGGAGCGATGAAGGTGCGGTTGCCATGCACGATGTTCTTGGATTGCTCCTCGACCATCTCGACAACCATCTCGACCAGCGCCTGCCAACGGCCCGGCACGCCGGACGTGACCTTCTGTGCAGCGCGCACCATGAAGAACAGGCCGAAGATACCCATCAGCACGGACCACAGTACGGTGTCCATGTTAATGACTGAAAAGTCAATAATGCTGTGCTGGTGGGAGGTCTGGAGGTGTCCGAGGTGGTGGACGATGTACTCAGAGGCGGTTGGCGCGTGGGTTGCTGCGCCTTCTGCTGCCATTTCAGCTGCCATGTCAGTGCCTAAATAATAAGATGATGTAACTTTTAAGCGCGATGATGAAGGCGGCAAGCAAGGCCAGCCAGTTCAGATCGCGGTACCACCAGACGACCGCAGCAAGCAGGCCGACCGTCAGCAAAATCTTGGTGAACTCGCCGAAGAAAAACGTCAGCGGGCTCAGCGTTTCCGGCCGTCGTGCACCGGCGTACAGGCGCAAGGCAAACAAGCCGTTGGGCACTACGCAACATAAGCCTCCCAGCAGCGCCGACAGGAACGCATGCCAGCCGGCCAACAAACCGGCGACGACTGCAGCGACCAGGGTCACTGCCAACTGGGTCAGGACCAGACGCAGCATCGGTCGTTTCAGGCGGGCCAGGGAACTGTGGACGGCACCCGCAAGATTGGCTTGCACGTACCGCGGAGTTGTTGCGACTTTGCAGGGCTTTTGTAAGCTTTTGTCAGCTTTCCGTAAGCCCCCTGCAGAGCCCCGGAATTATAAGTGCGTGCAGTGATGTGCGTCAAACTTTTCCCTATGCGAAAAGGCTTGTCCCAAACGATCAATCAGCGGCCACTTTTAGGCGCGAGATCACGCCATCGAGCTGGTCAAGATCGCCAAATGCGATCACCAGCTCGCCCCTGTTCTTTGCACCGAGCTTGATCGTGACCGAGGTTGCCAGTGCATCGGACAGCTCTTCTTCGAGGCGCAACAGGTCACGCGACTTTTCTTTGCCCTTCGCGCCCTTGCCGGTCTGGTCTTCGGTGGTGGCACGCACGACCAGCTTTTCAGTCTCGCGCACCGACAGTCGTTTGGCGATGACTTCGTTTGCCAGTGCTATCTGCGTTGCCGAATCGACGGCCAACAGTGCACGTGCATGCCCCATGTCGATATCGCCTGCCATCAGCATCGCCTGCACGGGCTTGGCGAGATTTAGCAGGCGCAACAGGTTCGAAACCGAACTGCGCGAACGGCCAACGGATTCGGCCGCCTGTTCATGTGTGAACTTGAACTCCTCGATCAGCCGCTGTATGCCCTGCGCCTCTTCCAGCGGGTTCAGGTCTTCGCGCTGCATGTTCTCGATCAGCGCCATGGCGGCAGCGCCCTGGTCGTCCACATCGCGTACCAGCACCGGCACGTCGGTCAGTCCGGCCAGTTGCGATGCGCGGAAGCGGCGCTCGCCGGCGATGATTTCGTGCGTGACGCCGGCCTTGCCGTGGCTGATCGGTCGCACCAGAATCGCCTGCAGCAAACCTTGCGCGCGAATCGAGTCGGCCAGTTCGTTCAGTGCGCCTTCGTCCATGCGCGTGCGTGGCTGGTACTTGCCGGCCTGGAGCGCCGTGACAGGAAGGGTCGCGGTGGCGTTGGTGACGGCAGTAGCTTCAGGCGTGAGGTCGGGCGAACCGCCGAGCAGGGCTTCGAGCCCGCGGCCGAGGCCCTTGGGTTTTTTGGTGACCATGGTTGTCGGGTTATGCGTTGAATGCTGTATGAAGACTTGATGAATGCTGCGTCAGTGCCGCAGGCGCTGGCCTCAGGCGGTGGCCAGCGCATCGATGCGCTCGACCAGTTCTTTGCCAAAGGCGATGTAGGCTTGCGCACCCTTGGCTGACGGATCAAAGATTACACCGGGCACGCCATACGACGGCGCTTCGGCCAGTCGCACATTGCGCGGGATGATGGTCTTGAACACCTTGTCGCCGAAGTGCTTCTCCAGCTGCAGCGACACCTGCTGCGACAGCATCATGCGCGGGTCGAACATCACGCGCAGCAAGCCGATCACTTGCAGGTCAGGGTTCATCTTCGCGTGCACGATCTTGATCGTGTTGACGAGGTCGGACAGGCCTTCGAGCGCGTAGTACTCGCACTGCATCGGAATGATCACGCCGTGTGCTGCGCACAGACCGTTCAGCGTCAGCATGGTCAGCGCCGGCGGGCAATCGATCAGCACGAAATCATGGTCATCTGCGACTGCGGCGATGGCCTGCTTGAGGCGCATCTCGCGCTGCTCGAGATCGACCATTTCGATCTCGGCACCGGCGAGGTCTCTGTTCGATGGCAGCACGTAAAATTTGCCTGACTCGGACCATTGGCGCGCCGCAGGAATGTCAGCCATTCCGAGCAAGACCTGATAGACCGAGTTCTTGAGTGCTGATTTGTCGATACCGGCGCCCATGGTCGCATTGCCCTGCGGGTCGAGGTCGATCAGCAGCACGCGCTTTCTCAGGTTTGCGAGACCGGCAGCGAGGTTCACCGCGGTCGTCGTCTTGCCAACGCCCCCCTTCTGGTTGGCGATGCAAAAGATCTTGGCCATATTGTCCTTGCCCTTTTTATTTGTGCTTCTGCTTTGAGTGCTACAAAAGGTGCTGCAAAAATTCCTGCGTGCCCTGCCCTGTGCTCAGTGACGCTCAACCTGCAGCACGTGGCGCTCGGCGTTCATGCCCGGCACCTGCAAGGGCAAATCGCGCGCAATGTGCCAGCCCTCGGGCAGCGCTTCGCGCTGCGTGGTCTCGGCCTGCCCTTTCAGCGCCAGCATGCGGCCACCCGGCTGCAGCAAGTGTCCGGACCAGCGCACGAAGTCACCGAGGTCAGCAAATGCGCGCGAGGTGATGACGTCAAATTTTTCTGCCGGTTCGAATTGCTCAACGCGACCGGTATTGACCTTCACATTCGCCAGCCCGAGTTCGGCCTTCACCTGCGTCAGGAAGGCGGTCTTCTTGTGCACGGTGTCGATCATCTCGACCCGCATCGTCGGCTGTGCATGACGTGCCCAGATGGCGATCACGATGCCCGGCAAGCCACCGCCCGAACCGACATCCAGCACATGCTGCGCACCCTCGAAGGCGGGCAGCGCCGCCATGCAATCGAGCAGGTGCTGGGTCATCATCTGCTGCGGGTCGCGCACGGCAGTGAGGTTGTAAACGCCATTCCACTTGTGCAGCAGCGCGAGGTAGTTCAGCAGCTGGTCGAGCTGCGCATCGGGCAGGTCCAGCGCCAGCGCATCGGCGCCCGCGCGCAGGCTGGCGCGCAGCTTCGCAATCTCGGGCAGGCTCATTCAGGCATCCGCCCCTTCGTCGCTCGCCGCAAAACTCTTGAAGCCGCCCTTCTTCAGGTGCACCAGCAACAGCGAGATCGCCGCCGGCGTCACGCCGCCGATGCGCGATGCCTGACCCAGTGTCTCGGGCTTGTGCCGGGCCAGCTTCTGGCGCACCTCGATCGACAGCGCAGTCACCGCCATGTAGTCGAGCTCGGTCGGCAGCTTCAGGTTTTCGAAGTGTTCGTGGCGCTCGACTTCCTTCGCCTGGCGGTCGATATAGCCGGCGTACTTGACCTGGATTTCCACTTGCTCGGCCACGGACGGATCAAGTTCCGGGTCGTCGAAACGGCGCCCGTCCAGACCTTGCAGGGTCATCAGGCTTTCATACGTCACATTGGGACGGCGAAGCAGATCAGTGAGTGCATACTCTCGCTCTATGGCTTTACCCAGCACGCGCTCGGCTTCGGCCTCGGCGATGATGCGCGGGTTGACCCAAGTCGATTTCAGGCGTTCGAGTTCGCGCGCGATCGCTTCGCGTCGACGCTCGAAGACTTCCCATTGCGCATCACCAACGCAGCCCAGCCTGCGGCCGATCTCGGTCAGGCGCAGGTCGGCATTGTCTTCCCGCAGACTCAGGCGGTACTCGGCGCGGCTGGTAAACATCCGATACGGCTCTTGCACGCCCTGCGTGACGAGGTCATCGACCAGCACACCAAGGTAGGCTTCGTCGCGGCGCGGGACCCAGGCGTCGCGTCCCCGGGTCTGCAACGCTGCATTCAGGCCGGCCAGCAAACCCTGTGCGGCCGCTTCTTCATAGCCGGTCGTCCCATTGATCTGGCCGGCAAAGAACAAGCCGTTGATCGCCTTGGTTTCCAGCGAAGCCTTCAATCCGCGCGGGTCGAAGTAGTCATATTCGATCGCATAGCCGGGGCGCAAGATGTGCGCATTTTCCATGCCGCGCATCGAGTGCACGATGGCCAGCTGCACATCGAACGGCAGGCTGGTCGAGATCCCGTTCGGGTAGAACTCGTGGGTGGTCAGACCTTCCGGCTCAAGGAAGATCTGGTGCGCATCCTTGTCCGCAAAGCGATGGATCTTGTCTTCGATCGACGGGCAGTAGCGCGGCCCTACCCCTTCGATCACGCCAGTGAACATCGGGCTGCGATCCAGCGCGCCACGGATGATGTCGTGTGTGCGCTGGTTAGTGTGCGTGACCCAGCAAGGCAGCTGCTTCGGGTGCATGTCGGCCGAGCCCATTACCGAGAATACCGGCACGGGATCGAGGTCGCCCGGCTGCTCGGCCATCACCGAAAAGTCGATGGTACGGCCGTCGATGCGTGGCGGCGTGCCGGTTTTCAGGCGACCTTGCGGCAGCTTCAGCTCTTTCAGGCGGGCTGACAGGGACACGGCAGGCGGGTCGCCGGCACGCCCACCCGCGTAATTGTTCAGGCCGACGTGGATTTTCCCGTCGAGGAAAGTCCCCGCCGTCAGCACCACCGCCCGCGAACGGAAACGGATGCCAACCTGGGTTACCGCACCGACCACGCGATCGCCCTCGACCATCAGATCATCGACGGCCTGCTGGAAAAGCCAGAGATTTGGCTGGTTTTCGAGCCGGCGGCGGATCGCCGCCTTGTACAGGATGCGGTCTGCCTGGGCACGCGTCGCGCGCACGGCCGGCCCCTTGGAAGAATTCAGGATTCTGAACTGGATACCGCCCTCGTCGGTGGCAATCGCCATCGCGCCGCCCAGCGCATCAACCTCACGCACCAGATGACCTTTGCCAATGCCACCAATTGAGGGATTGCACGACATCTGGCCCAGCGTTTCGATGTTATGCGTCAGCAGCAACGTCTTTTGCCCGGTTCTGGCCGACGCCAGCGCCGCCTCCGTGCCGGCATGGCCGCCACCGACAACGATGACATCAAATACAGTTGGGAAATCCATGAGATCGGACAAATTCAGGGTGGTGCGGAGGGGGGATTATAAAGGGATTTGTTTCACGTGGAACGTCAGCGCCGGTCGAGGCGCCAATTCGACTGACCAAGGGTAGCGCTTCCCGTGGCCCCGCCCCCAAATCACCCCCGGACGATTGCCCATAAATTGGAAAAGGCACGGATTCGCCAGCGATCCACCTGCGAACCTCGGGGGTGTTCCACGTGAAACAATCATGCGTCCAGATCGGCTTGCCCTACCCCGACCAGATCTGCCGCCCGACCGGCTCACGTGTCAGCCCCAGTCGCCCTCGACAAGCCTTGACCTTGCCGCCCCGCGGCCTGGCGCCGCAACGGGCCCGGCGGGGGCCGTCGGGCTTACAGTATCGAAGCATCAACCCCCGTCTTTATTATCAAGGCACCCAGCACCAACAAGAAGAGACCACGAATCATGCGGGAGCCGCCCATCAAGGCAAGCCGGGCCCCCACGACGGAACCTGCCACATTGCAGGCAGCCATCCATAGTCCGAGTTGCCACAGCGGCTGCGAGGTAGGGACAAACCAGGCCAGCGCAGCGATGTTGCAAGCAACGTTGACCAACTTGGCCATTGCCGACGCGCGAAGAAAATCCAGCCCGAATCCGCGGATGAATGCGAAGATCAGGAAGCTGCCGGTTCCCGGGCCGAAGAACCCATCATAAAAACCGATGACACTCCCGACCAGCAGCGCCCTCCCCCGCTTTTCCCAGCCGACACAACTCGGTTCATAAGACACACCGAACTCCCGCTTGCGAACCACATAGATGGCAACCAACAACAAGATCAGCGGCAGCAATTTGCGGAAGATGTCGGGCGGAAAGATCGTGATCGTATAGGCGCCGCCGAAGGCAAACGCCAATGCAGCCAGCGAAGCGGGCAACGCAATCTCTCCATCGATCCGGATGCGCTTCGCGTAGCTGCGTGCGGCAAACGCTGTGCCCCAGACACTGGATAATTTGTTGGTGCCAAACAGCGTCGGCGGCGAAAGCTGCGGAAACGCTGAAAACAGCGCCGGCACCTGGATCAATCCACCGCCCCCGACGACGGCATCCACCAGCCCGGCAAACAAAGCGGCCAGACCAAGCATCAGCCAGACGGAGGAATCCGCCAGCATCAGGGCAAACCCCCAGCCGCCATGTTAGTGTTTACTATCGTCATTAATGTTGATTTAACTTATTTTTATCCTTGCTTTCGGCGAGCAAGCTCGAACAAGCCGGCGCCGTCAGCGGTGCAGCCTCTGGACTCTCACGGATTGGCAAAAAGATTGTCGGGCAATGAGTGCGATTGCCGCAAGCCCGCAAACGCTCATCACCATCGCGCAACAAACGTCTGGCCGCTCGACAGCTAACTCCCGCCTATGAAAAACGCCCCGAGCATCCGGGGCGCAGCCAAGCGTCGTGCCCGGAGGTGGCGCGCCAACGCCCTGCGGCGACGCGCCCCCAATCGACCGGGATCAGTGCTGGAACGGATCCAGCCCGAAGAATCGTCGCAACGGGGTCTTGTTGCCCCGTTTGCCGACTGCATCAATGCAACGCATGATGTCGACCGCATCGCCGTTGCCATCGACAACCACGACGCTCGTATTGCCCTGGTGTCCATCGGGCACGCATATCGACGGGTGGTCAAACGGCGCCTTCTCGAAGCGTACGCGCTCGTCCGTCAACGACAACAGGAACGCGACCAGATCCCGCTTTTCGGCTTCCGTCAGGCTCAACCGACGCACCGTCGGGTCCGTCACCGGCGCATTGTCCGCCCCAAAGTCACCGCCCCGATTATAGAAATCGACCACCTGCATCAGTGTGACCTTGCCGCCATTATGAAAGTAAGGCCCGGTGAGTTCGACATTGCGCAAGCTGGGCGTCTTGAATGCGCCGGCAATGGCCAACGGCGCATCCGGTGCGACCGGATCTTCATTGTTGATATCGAATTTCGGCCCCAGCAGATCAAACCGGCCGATCTGGGCCAACCGCGTCTCGGAAAAGATATTCCCGAACGGGTCGATGCCAGACACCCCCGGGTCTTCGGCCGTCGGCCGCACGCCGGTATTGAAGAAGCCTGTGTCATAGCGGAAGATCCTGCCCCCCTCACCTTCTCTTGCATCCAGTCGTCCTTCTTCCTGCAAGTTGGAGAAAGTCGCCTCGGTGAACTCGGCGCCGCTGTGGCAATGCACGCAATTGACACGCTCGCTGCGGAACAGCTCCAGCCCGCGCTTCTGCTGCGCCGACAGCGCATCCTTGCGTCCCTCGGCAAAGCGGTCGAACGGGGTCTCATCCGTCACCAAGGTTGATTGATAACTCAGGACGGCCAGCCCGAAAAACAGCGAGAAATTAGCTTCCATCTGAGTGAAGCTTTCGCGCGTCGACCCAGACCGCGGCGCGACAGACTGCGACCCCGGCAAGTCGATCGGCGCCTCGGGCGCGAGCATCACATCGATCTTGCGGTCAGACTCCCAGAACGCGCGCCTGAACGCGCGCTTGACCAATTGCTCGTAGGTGCCTCGCCGATCGGCAATGCGGCCCAGCACACTATCGTCAGGATGAATCTCCTGCGTCCCTAGTACCGCCAGCTTCAACACCTTGCGGCCGACGTGCGCCAGGATGCGGTTCTTGCAGCTCATCTCATTTTCTGCAATGGGCGGCCCGTCCGCTTGCGACGCGGTAGACGCGCCGTCAATCACGACCGACACCTTGCGCAGCACGCCATGATCAAGCTTCCAGACGAAGGCATTGGTGTTGCGCAGGCCGAAGGCATCGACACCGTTGAACACATTGTTGGCACGGCCGTCCCAGAAATTGCGGAAGTTGAAGATGCTGTTGAAGAAGCTGGGCGAATGCCTCGGCTCGACCCGGCGAGTATTGACGCCGTTGACATTGAAGCCGGTTCCCCCGTGCATGACCGCGTCAGAAACCGCAGTGCACTGGTCAGGCTCGCCCCTGGGACCCAGTCGGTTGAAGGTCTTGGTCAACACGCCCTGAGAACCCACTATGTCATTGATGTCGGAAAACCGCGTTGCCGGTTCGTTGATGTTCGCAAAACGCGTCAGTGGGAAATCTGACGGCGTCAGCATATAGTTGGGCGCCCCGCCCAGCTGGAAGGTCTTGTCGCCGGCCAGCACACCGGGGTTGATCTGATTGGTCAGGCGATTGTCGACGCCGGCATGAAAGTGACATGAGGCACAGGCTGTCTTATTGTCGCTGCCGACTCGCACTTCCCAAAACAGCGCCTTGCCAAGCATGATCGCCGCCTCGCGATCATCGATAAAGTCACCCAGGTTGCGCGGCAGCGGCACCTTGACCCGCTTGAGCGATTGAATCGGCGCCGGCTCTTCGTCTTCCTCTCCGTCGTCGCCACCCCCATTGCTGCTGCCATGGGCCATGGCCAGCGACAGCGCCGCGGCACCGGCCACAACGAATGCAGCTGCCATGCAGCGCCTTGCAGCGTTGCTCCACACAGGCATCTTCATGTGTTCCCCCTCATCTCTGCATGATGCGGATTCGCATCGATGCGAGTGCACCGACGCCCGGCCATCGAGTCTCTGCCGGACGGTCATGCTAGGAATTGGGCGAGCGAAGCTATTGCGAGCTCTCAATCATGATGAGAGCCACAATCATGAACACGCTGTGCAAACTGCCATTCGAACCAGTGGGCGAACACTGGTTTACTCGCCATCAAGATGAAGGCGAATGACGAACGAATAACCCTGATATCAAGGGAACTACTGAGGGAGGCGTCGGTGTTTCTCGACCCTGGCTCGGCATCAGGTGCTCAGACAGCGCGAATCAGGTCGGCGGCATGCTCGGCAATCATGATGGTGGGCGAGTTGCAATTGCCGGAGGTGATATAGGGCATGACCGACGCATCGACGACGCGCAATTGCGCGACGCCGCGCACACGCAATTCACTGTCGACGACGGCCATCGGATCATCGGCGCGACCCATCTTGCAGGTGCCCACCGGGTGGAAGATCGTCGTGCCGATGTCACCGGATGCCTGCGCCAACTCTTCATCCGTTTGCCATTGCAGGCCGGGCTTGTGTTCCTGCGCCGCATAGCGCTGAAGTGCCGGTGCGGCGACGATGCGACGCGTCAGCCGCAGTGAATCGGCGGCCACCTTGCGATCTTCCGGCGTCGACAAGTAATTGGTCGTGATCTTCGGCGCCACCTGCGAGTCGGCGCTGGCGATGCGCACATGGCCGCGCGCCGTGGGGCGCAGGTTGCAGACGCTGGCGGTAAACGCCGGGAATTGATGCAGCGGTTCGCCGAAGCGATCGAGCGACAGCGGTTGCACGTGGTACTGAATATTCGCCGTCGGCTGTGACGGGTCGGAGCGGGTGAACAGGCCCAGCTGCGACGGCGCCATCGCCATCGGGCCGCTGCGCGTCAATGCATACTCGAGACCGATGCGCAGCTTGCCATGCCAGCTGTTGGCCAGCGTGTTGAGGGTCTTCACTCCCTGGACCTTGTACACCATCCGGATCTGCAAGTGGTCTTGCAGGTTTTCGCCGACGCCGGGCAAATCAACCTGCGTGGCTATCCCATGCTGTCCCAGTAATGACGCCGGTCCGATGCCGGACAGCTGCAGGATCTGCGGCGAACCAATGGCTCCGGCACTCAGTACTGTCTCGCGAGCCGCTTCGGCATGCCACTGCCGTCCGCCACCACTGAATTCGACCCCGGTGCAGCGCGTGCTGCCGTCGACCGCTTCCAGTCGCAGTTTGTGCACATGGCATCCGGTCATGATCGTCAGGTTCCCGCGCCGCATGGCCGTGCGCAGGAAAGCCTTCGCCGTATTCCAGCGTATGCCGCTCTTCTGGTTGACGTCGAAATAGCCGCAGCCCTCGTTGTCACCCGTATTGAAATCATCGGAATTCGGAATGCCGGTCTGGCGCGCCGCTTCACGGAAAGCGTCGAGGATGTCCCAGCGAAGCCGCTGCTTTTCGACGCGCCACTCGCCACCGGCGCCATGGAATGCACTGGCGCCGCCGTGATAGTCCTCGGTGCGCAAGAACAGTGGCAACACCTTGTCCCAACGCCAGCGATCGTCACCGGTCGCCTCTGCCCAGCGATCATAGTCGGTCTGCTGGCCGCGCATGTAGATCATGCCGTTGATCGACGAGCAGCCGCCCAGCACCTTGCCGCGCGGGTAGATCAGGCTGCGACCGTTCAAGCCTGCATCGGCTTCGGTGCGATAGCGCCAGTCGGTGCGCGGATTGTCGATGCAATACAGGTAGCCGACCGGAATATGGATCCACAGGTAATCGTCCTTGGAACCGGCCTCGATCAGCAGCACCGACTTGCCCAGGTCTTGCGTGAGTCTGTTGGCCAGCACGCAGCCCGCCGTGCCGGCACCGATGATGATGTAGTCGTAGGTACCGGCCGATTGTGATGATGGCGATGCCGGGGCGGACGTCGTTTGGGATGCGCTGCTCGATGACATGGGTAGCATCGCTTACTTCGCCACCGGCATCGTGAACTCGGCGCCCTTGCCTATCGATTCCGGCCAGCGCTGCATGATGGACTTGTAGCGCGTGTAGAAGCGCACGCCTTCTTCGCCATACACATGCGTGTCACCAAACAGCGAGCGCTTCCAGCCGCCGAAGGAATGCCAGGCCATCGGCACCGGGATGGGAACGTTCACGCCCACCATGCCGACTTCGATGCGACGCGAGAATTCGCGCGCAGTGTTGCCATCAGAGGTAAACACTGACACGCCATTACCGAATTCGTGCGCATTGATCAGTTCGATCGCGGCTGCAAGATCCGGCACGCGCACCACGCACAACACCGGCCCAAAGATCTCTTCACGGTAGATGGTCATCTCCGGCGTGACCTTGTCGAACAGCGAGCCACCCAGGAAGAAACCTTGTTCATGGCCCGGCACCTTCAAGCCGCGGCCATCGATCAGCAAGTCGGCACCGGCGTTGACGCCCTGCTCGATATACGACTCGATCTTTGCCTTGTGCGCCGCCGTCACGACCGGTCCCATCTCGGCGTCGGCATCCATGCCATTGCGGATCTTCAGCGCCTTCACACGCGGCACCAGCGCATCGACCAGCTTGTCCGCCACGCTGCCCACGGCCACGGCGACCGAGATCGCCATGCAGCGCTCACCAGCCGATCCGTAGGCCGCACCAATCAGCGCATCGACTGCCTGTTCAAGGTCGGCGTCAGGCATGACCACCAAATGATTTTTTGCCCCGCCCAGCGCCTGCACGCGCAGCGGATACGCACCCTTGCGGCGGCTACCCTCGGTATAAATGTACTCGGCAATCGGTGTCGAGCCGACGAAAGACACGGCCTTCACGTCCGGATGCTGCAGCAAGGTGTCGACGGCCAGCTTGTCGCCCTGGACCACATTGAAGACGCCATCGGGCAAGCCCGCCTGCCGGAACAAGTCAGCCAGTATCAGTGACGGCGACGGGTCGCGCTCCGAAGGCTTGAGTACGAAGGTATTGCCGCAACCGATGGCAACCGGCGCCATCCACAACGGCACCATCACGGGGAAGTTGAACGGCGTGATGCCGGCGGTGACGCCCAGCGGCTGACGCAGCTGCCAGTTGTCGATGCCACCACCGATATTGTCGGTGAACTGGGTCTTCAGCAGCTGCGGCAATCCGCAGGCGAATTCAACGATCTCCAGGCCACGTATCACCTCGCCCTTCGCATCACTGAACACCTTGCCATGTTCACGCGTGATTGCCGCCGCCAGGTCATCGTGATGCTTCTCGATCAGTTCCTTGAACTTGAACAGCACCCGCGCCCGCTTCAATGGCGCTGTTTCGGCCCAAGCCGGTGCAGCGGCCGAAGCGGCTGCCACTGCAGCATTGACTTCATCGGCACTGGCCAGCGCAACCTGCGTGATGGCCTCACCAGTCGCCGGGTTGTACACCGGCTGGCTGCGACCGCTTTTCGACGACACGACCTGACCATTGATGAAATGACCAATGCCCGCTTCACCTTGTCTCATCCACAATCCTTGTCATTGTTGTATTCGGGTGCCTCGTTGGCAGCTTACGTCGGATCGCGCAACCAATCCAATGAGAGATCTTCACCCGAAGCTTTAACTTTACACATGATAAATGCTGGTGTCGCGCCAGCCTATCCTGACGGCGAGCCTGCCAGCATGGTCCGCTCCCGGCCCTTGTGGACAGCACTGGGGATAAGGCGGACGGATAAAGTGGATAAACAGGGAAAAGTCGCATCACCGAATTTTTGTCCACGAACTGTCCTTTGCAGCCACAAGCTCTATTCAGGATTTATCTTTGCCGCAAGCGCTTGAACATCCAAGGGAAAAGGGAGTTATCCACAGAAAGGGGCCTGCCTTATCTATTACTATCAAATATAAATACAAGCTTTAAAGAACTACATGATTTGAAATTTGCAGACACTGCATCAAACATTCTTGTGGATAAAGCTCTGGATAAAAAGTGCACAGATTGTGAATAAAACCGGTGCCGGCCATTTAGAGCAGCAGCAGGCTTCAGCACAGCGCAAGCACTGCAGGCGAAAAAAGAGCCGGACATGCCGGCTCTGGACTTCAAACTTTTGGGAGCGCTTCAGGCCCGCACGGCCTGCACCCTGTCATTCAGGATTGCTGACCTGGCTCGTAAAGGGCGACAACGCCGAATTCGTGAATTGCTCGCGCAACCAGCGATGGCCCGGGCTGCGCGCATCCCTTTCATGCCACAGCATGTCGATGTGCACTTCGGGCAGGTTGAACGGCAATTGTTTGGCAATCAGGTGATTGGTCATGCCCGTTGCTTCGATCAGGTGGCGCGGCAGCACCATCAGCAGGTCCGATGCGGCCACCACCTTGCCGGCAGTGAAAAACTGGTTCACGGTCAGCAGGATGCGGCGCTCGCGCCCCAGCGCCAGCAAGGCATCATCGACCAGGCCACGAGCACGGCCTGAGAAACTGACCAGCAAATGGTTGGCATCGCAGTAGCGGTCAACCGTCAATTCCTCGTCGGCCAGCGGATGATCTTTGCGCATCACGCAGACATACTGGCCGGCATACAGACGTTCATGGCGTATCGGCGTCTCGGTGGCGCCTTGCAGCTGAGCGACCACGCCGGGGAAAAAACCGATCGCCAGGTCAATATCGCCACGCAACAGCAACGGACGCGGTTCGCGCGTCGTCAGCGGCACCATGCGGATGTCGATGCCGGGCGCTTCGTTTTCGATCAGACGCACCAGCGGCGGCAGCAGCAGGCCGGCAGTCGCATCGGCCATCGCCATGCGGAAGGTCACATTGGCCTTGGCCAGCTCAAAGCTGCGCGGTGCGACCGCTTCTTCGAGGTCGGCCAGGGCACGGCGCACCGCAGGCCAGATCGATTCCGCGCGCGCGGTCGGCTTCACACCATGCGCAGTACGAATCAGCAGTTCGTCGCCGAGCGCGTCACGCAAGCGCTTAACGGCATTCGACACAGCGGGCTGCGTCATGGCCAGCCGGTTTGCGGCGCGGGTCAGGTTTTGCTCGGTCATCACTGCGTCAAACACGCGCAGCAAATTCAGGTCGAGGGTCAGGAAGCTCATGGTCGTCGGGATATCCGTGGATGCCCGATAGATATACCATAAATCTATTACAACTATAAAGAATTGAAATTATACGTATAACAGTTGCGGCTTTATACTGCGCTGCAACAAACGAATTTCCGGAGCCATCATGCAGAACTTCTTCGTCGCCGCATCCGACACCTTCAAACCCTTCTTTTTCAGCTTCCAGAACCCGTTCACGGCCTTGCTGAAGAACCGCGGGAGTGCAAGTGCCGACGCTGCACAAGAACGTCTGGAGACCGTTAGCAGCCTGCAGCGCATGGCTCGCGAAGTCGAGTACAGCCAGCCTGGCCTGGCAGCCGAGCTGCGTTATTTCGCGTCGAAGTCTTAATCTTCTTTCGCTGCCCGCAGGCGCGCAAAGCGCCTGCCGATCACCAGCACGCCAGCCCCGGCAGCAGCAATGATGTGGGCCGTGCCCACCGGTGCCAGCAGCGCGCCACCCAGTGCGACGCCCGCCGCCTGACCCAGGAAAAAGCACGACGCAAAGGCCGCCACTGCTGCGCCTCGTCGCTGTGGCGCCATTTGCGTGGCATTGATCTGCAGCGTGTTGTGCATCATGTAGAAGCCCAGGCCAAACAGGAAGCAGGCCGGTACGGCCAGCCACCAGAACGGTGTATAAGCAACTGCGATCATCGGCAGCGCCATCATCAACGCGCCATGGCGGATCAGGCCGACTTCACCGAAGCGTTTGATCATCTGCCGCGATCGCAAAGCGAACACAAAACCACCGAAGCCGAACAGCATCACCAGGCTGCCAGCAGCGGCCAGCGACATGCCGTGCACCGCGTGTAAATGGGAAGGAATGAAGGCCAGCGCGCCATACACCAGCGCTCCTTCGATCATTACGGTTTCCAGCACCTTGCGTGCCCACGCGACTTCCAGCACCTTGCGGAATTCACCAATCAGCCGCATCAAGGCCCCGCCTTCGGCCTTGTGCAATTGCTTTGCATGCGCGGGCAGGCGTTGATTCATGCGAATCAGGTAGAGGCCCGTCACGAAGAATGACGTCGCAATCAGGAAAAACGGCGCGCGCCAGTTCAGGTAATCCGCCGCAAAGCCTCCGACCAGGATGCCGGTCGACAGGCCAAGGATTTGACCGATCAGGAAGCGTGCCAGTACCGGCTGCCGATCTTCATACGTGACGACGTCGCCTATCCACGCCATCGACAGCGGAATGATCGACGCGCAGGTCGCACCCGCCAGCGCGCGTGCCACCAACAGTGATGAAAAATTAGGCACCATTCCGCAGGTCAGCGCCGTCACCGCACACGCCAGGCTGCCCCATGCAATCACCAGATATTTTCCGTAACGGTCGCCGAGCGGCCCGAACAGCAGCTGCGAAAAGCCATAGGCCACGCCGAACACCGTGATGGCCAATGCCGCGGTACCGAGCGTAACATCGAAGTCCGCCGCCAGCCTGACCAGCATGGCATCTGTCACGCGCATTGACATGCCGCTGCCGAATGAGCCGAAGGCCAGTGCAATGATGGCCGCCGGAGGGATCACGCTGGCCGTCGCATGCGCATCATCAGGTGTGGACAGGGCTGGTTCAGGATTCATAAAGTCAGAACAAGAAAATCAGAGGGAGCGCCGGCTTTCAAAGTGGCGCTGCTCGCCACTGACCGGATCAAGGAATGCAATCGAGCGCGCTAGCAATTTCAGCGGCGACGAAAAATCATCGCCCTTGCAGGGCAAGGCCACCGGATAAAAACCGTCGTTGATGATGGGGATGCCCAGCGAATTCATGTGGATGCGCAGCTGGTGCATCTTGCCGGTCTCGGGCAGCAGCCGGTACAGCGCCAGTTCGCTGCGACGTTCGATCAGCTCGATGCGCGAAAAGGCATTCGGTTCGCCATCGACTTCGCGCACGCGAAAGAATTGTTCATCACGCTCGATGCGGCTGCGCACATCGATCGGCAGCGCCAAGTCGTCGCGCCACGGCGCCAATGCTTCGTAGACTTTGTGCGCTTGTCGGAAGCGGAACAGCGATTGCCACAAGCTGCGTGTGGCAGGGTCAACCGAGAACAGCATCACACCGGCCGTTTCGCGATCTAGGCGATGGATCGGGGTCAGCGTTTCGATGCCGGTTTTGCGCTTGAGCCGGACCAGCAGCGTCTGGTGCAGGAAACGGCCGCCCGGCGTCACCGGCAGGAAGTGCGGCTTGTCGACGACCAGCAGCTGCGCATCCTGATAGAGGATTTCTTCGTCAAAAGGAATCGTGGTCTCGCCGGTGCGCTCACGGTAGTAGAACAGGCAGGCGCCGCCGCGAAAGGCATCGTCGTACTGCACTGGCTTGCCTTGCTCGTCGACGACTTCGCCACGCTGCATGCGGTCGCGCCAGCTGTCGGCGCTGACCATGGGGAAACGCTGCGCGAGATAAGCACCCAGGCTGTCCCAGCTTTCATGGGGCAGCCAGGCAAAGCTGGGAGAGATGCCGTCTCGGACGGGCAGCGGTCGCTGGAGCTTCATGCGCAGGCAGTTCGGTAAGTGACCGCATCATAACGCTTGTGGGCATGCCTACTGCATTGCAGGCGGCCAAAGCCTGCCTATCGCAGTGACTAAGCAACCCCGCGAGATGGCGCGTGTTCAGCGCAGCACCGAGCTGACAAAGCCCGAAACAAGGAGAATTCAAGATGAAAAAAAAAGCGGCCGGGGAAAACCGGCCGCTTTCTTCACCGTCCCGCTTGTGGCGGACCAGCGAATCTTGATGATGGCAGCGTGTCAGGACGCCAGACGCTGAGCGATGCGGGCCTTCACTTGCTCGAGCTCGGCCGGCAGGCGATGGCGCAGCTTGTCGAACAGTTCGTCGTGCAGTGCCAGCTCGGCTTGCCAGGCTTCGACCTCGATCGAGGTGATGCGCGCATACGCCTCGGCGCCGAACTCGATGCCGTCCCACGGCAGGTCGTCATAGCGCGGCGTGACGCCGAACACATTCTCGTCGCCACCGGCCGTGCCGGCGATACGGTCCAGCATCCACTTCAGCACGCGCATGTTGTCGCCGAAGCCAGGCCAGATGAACTTGCCGTTGTCGTCGGTACGGAACCAGTTCACGCAGAAGATCTTCGGCTGTTGTGTGCCGGAGCCTGCAACGCGCTCGCCGATCGACAGCCAGTGCGCGAAATAGTCGCTCATGTTGTAGCCGATGAAGGGCAGCATCGCGAACGGGTCGCGGCGCACCACGCCCTGCTGGCCGGCGGCCGCAGCCGTGGTCTCCGAACCCATGGTCGCAGCCATGTACACGCCCTCGACCCAGTCACGCGCCTCGGTCACCAGTGGCACCGTGGTCGAGCGGCGGCCACCGAAGATGAAGGCCGAGATCGGCACGCCGGCCGGGTCGTCCCAGGACGGGTCGAGCACCGGGTTCTGCGTGGCCGACACGGTGAAGCGCGCGTTCGGATGCGCAGCTTTGCGGCCGGTCTCGGCGGCGATCTGCGGCGTCCAGTCCTTGCCTTGCCAGTCGATCAGGTGCGCAGGCGCTTCCTTGCTCATGCCTTCCCACCAGACATCGCCATCATCGGTCAGCGCGACGTTGGTGAAGATCACATTGGCTTCCAGCGAGGCCATGCAGTTCGCATTGGTCTTCGCATTGGTGCCCGGTGCGACGCCGAAATAACCAGCCTCGGGGTTGATCGCATACAGGCGGCCATCTTTGCCCGGCTTGATCCATGCGATGTCGTCGCCGATGGTGGTGATCTTCCAGCCATTGAGGCCAGCCGGCGGGATCAGCATCGCGAAGTTGGTCTTGCCGCAGGCGGACGGGAACGCAGCCGCGACATAGTGCTTGTCGCCGGCCGGCGATTCAACGCCAAGGATCAACATGTGCTCGGCCAGCCAGCCTTGGTCCCGGCCCATGGTCGATGCGATGCGCAGTGCGAAGCACTTCTTGCCCAGCAGGGCATTGCCGCCGTAGCCGGAACCGAAGGACCAGATCTCGCGTGTCTCCGGATAATGGACGATGTACTTGGTCGGATTGCAGGGCCACGGCACGTCGGCCTGGCCGGCAGCCAGCGGTGCGCCGACCGTATGCACGCAGGGCACGAACTCGCCGTTAGCGTCCAGCACGTCATACACGGCCTTGCCCATGCGGGTCATGATGCGCATGTTGACCGCCACATACGGCGAGTCCGACAGTTCGACACCGATGTGCGCGATCGGCGAGCCCAGCGGGCCCATAGAGAAAGGCACCACATACATCGTGCGGCCGCGCATGCAGCCCTCGAACAGGCCATGCAGCGTGGCGCGCATCTCGGCCGGGGCGACCCAGTTGTTGGTCGGGCCGGCGTCTTCCTCTTTGGCAGAGCAAATGAAAGTGCGGTCTTCCACGCGTGCCACGTCGGAGGGATCCGAATTGGCCAGGTAGCTGTTCGGGCGCTTGGCCTGGTTCAGCTTTTTCATCGTGCCGGCGGCGACCATTTGCGCGCACAGGCGGTCATATTCTTCTTGCGAACCATCGCACCAGACAATCTGGTCCGGCGTCGTCAGGGCGGCAATCTCGGCCACCCAGGCGATCAGTTTCTGGTTCTTGACGTAGTCGGGAGCGTTGACCGGCTTGATGCCGGCCATAGCGGGCTGATTCATGAAAACTACCTCCATGCAATGAAGCTTGCCTGGCCGGCAGGATCGTCGTCAGCTTGTGGCGGCCCGGGATCGACACAGGGCGCAGTGGGTAGCGCAAAGGACGGCGGGCATACGGCGGTCTTGTCGAATGCGGTGATGTCTCCGCATAACACGTTCGGCAGGTGATGTGGCCGGCGTGCGTAGGGCGCAGCTGTCTCGGATTAAAATGAAATGAAAGCGAAACGAAATCTGGTCGCAGGATTTTACTCCCCCCACCTTGGCGACCTGCCTGCTTTCGGTCAAAACAGTAGGGACAATCGGTAAAAAGCCAAAACTAACTGCCGGCAAAAATCGATAATTAAGCAGCAAAATTCACTAAAAATTGGCAGTTCGAAAAATTCCCTCTCAAGCCAGCCAAGTCCCCCACCCTCATGGTTTCCCCGCTCAAGATTGCCATCCTGGATGATTACCAGGATGCGGTTCGCCACCTGCCCTGTTTCAGCCGGCTGGAGGGTCTCGATGTCAAAGTCTTCAACCACGGTGCGCGCGGGCAGGGACAACTGGCGATCCGGCTTGCACCGTTCGATGTGCTGGTGCTGATTCGCGAGCGCACACGGATTGATCGCGCCCTGCTGGCGCGTTTGCCCAACCTGAAAATGATTTGCCAGACCGGCCGCGTCGGTGCCCACCTCGATGCAGATGCTGCTCGTGAGCGCGGCATCCGGGTCGTTGACGGCCCGGGTGATCCGGTCGCCACCGCCGAGCTGACTTGGGCGCTGGTGCTGGCCGGCAGCCGTCATGTGTTGCAATACGCAGGATTGCTGCGCCAGGGGCTGTGGCAGGCTTCGTCCATCCGGCCCGAGCAAAACCGCATAGGCCGCGCCGTCAACGGCAGGACACTGGGAATCTGGGGCTACGGGCGCATCGGCCAGCGCGTCGCGCGCTATGCGCAAGCCTTCGGCATGCACGTGATGGTCTGGGGCAGCGACGAAGGCCGCGCCCGCGCCCGGGGCGATGGCCTTGCGGTGGCCGACAGCCGTGCCGACTTCTTCGCGCGCGTCGACGTGCTGACGCTGCACCTGCGGCTGTCCGACAGCACGCGCCACCTGATCACGGCCGGGGACCTGGCGTTGATGAAGCCTGATGCGCTGCTGGTCAACACCAGCCGCGCCGAATTGCTGGCGCCGGGTGCGCTTGAGACCGCATTGCAATCGGGTCGACCCGGTGCTGCGGCGATCGACGTATTCGAGACCGAGCCGCTGCCGCCGACGGCATCCATACTGCAACTGGAGAGCCTGATCGCGACACCTCATCTGGGCTATGTCGAGCAGGACAGCTACGAGATGTATTTCCGGCCTTTGTTCGAAGCGATCGCCGGCTATGCCAAAGAACAGGCGCCGGGCTGACTGCGGCGCCATCGTATCGCCGCGCCTCGGCCAGCCATCTTCGACTCGACCCTCTTGGCACCTCACCGCTTCTTGCACAATGAAGATCATCAGCGTTAACACCGGCATCGTCGCTCCCTTGTTCGTGAAAGCCGACAGCAATTCACAGACCGTGCAAACGGCGATACGCAAGCAAGCCGTTGCCGGCAAAGTCGCCGTGCGGCCGCTCGGCCTGAACGGTGACGAGCAGGCCGACTTGTCGGTCCATGGCGGATTGGAGAAAGCGGTCTACGCTTACCCGAGCGAGCACTACGCTTTTTGGCGGGCGGAGGTCGAGCGAGTGACCCGACAACCGGTCACGCTGTCACCCGGAGCGCTCGGCGAAAACCTCACCACCGAAGGCTTGCTCGAGCAGGACTTGTGGATAGGCGACCGCTTGCAGGCCGGCGCATTACTGCTCGAAGTGACGGAGCCGCGCCAGCCTTGCTACAAGTTCGCCGCGCGCATGGGCTATCCGCATGCGGCCAGGCAGATGCTTCAGTCCGGCTATTCGGGGGTCTACCTGAAAGTCGTGCAACCGGCAGATGTCGAGGCCGGCATGGCCTTGCAACTGATTCCCGGTGCACGGGAAGTCTCAATCGCCTCGATCAACGCTCGGCGTTTGAAGGGGCGCCAGCGTGATCTGTTCTAGGCAGGGATTCGTTCTGCGACTGCGGGCGGGCAGCGTGGCGCCCGCGTCGCCACAGCCCGCCCCAACCGGGCGGCCATGGCAGTGCCGGCCCAGCATAGGGTGCAACCTGGCTGTGCAGCGGGATCACGGGCAGCTGCTCGGGCAACACGCCGTCATGCGTGTCCCACCCCAAGGTATAGGTGTAGTTCGGCAGTAGCGCATCGCAGACGTCGGCGAACCAGGCGGTGTGGTCTTCATCGCGGCCCAGCGCGCGCGACAAGCCGTGCGGGTCGAACTTCGCCAGTGCCTGCAGCAATTCCTGCGCGCTTGCGCCGGGTGCATCGCCCCAGCCCAGCACCGGGTTGAGGTTGTACTCCGCGCCCGAGCCATACCAGCCTTCGCGCCACGGACGTGACACCCAGTCGCGCGGCCCGGTAAACAGATGCCAGCGCCAGTGCAGGCCGGAAGGCTTGGGCCAGCTGTACAGGTAAAGCCGCTGGTAACCGGCCAGGTGCAGCTCGCGCATCATTGCCATCAGGCGGCCATGCGGCATGCGCTCCGGCGGCGAGCGCCGGAACTCGATCGGCTCGCCATCCGCATGTTGCACCTGGTCGCACGACAAATTCAGGTCCAGCGTGCGTCCTTCGCCGCCAAAGCGTGCCGAGATCCAGCCGGTCATCAGGTTGACCGACGTGATCACGCCGTAGCCTCGATAGCGATGGAAGATGACGGTGCCGGGTGCGATGGGTTTCATGGATCGCGCGTGACAGATGCCGAAGTGACGAAGGCAAAAAGATCGAAACAGCGGCCAGTGTAACGGCAGACGCAGACAGCGTGAAAAGAGAATATTTGTGCGATTGAAGGAACTATCCAGTCTATCGACGATGCATGACCGAATACGATCATGACAAACCGGCATGTGATTTCGCGCAGAGTTGCGCATGAAATTACGATGCAAGTCCATCTTGTCTCGGATGGCGGGCAGCCCGGACTTTCGTCGCCCGGGCTGTCCAGCAATTTCGGAGTGGGTCCCTGGTGTCCCACTCCTTTTTTTTGCCCGGATTTTTGGTAAGCCCGTTTCACCCCGCGCTATCATGGCCAAAACTTTTCAGCGTCCTGAGACCATGAGCCTGCGCATCATCGCCACCGGCGGCACGTTCGACAAACACTACGATCCCTTGACCGGCAATCTGTATTTTCGTGACAGCGTACTTCCCGGCGCACTGCAGCGGGCACGTATTGCGCAGGATTGCGTGTTCGAAGACTTGCTCGCGCTCGACTCGCTCGACATGCTGGACGAGCACCGCCAACAAGTGCTGCAGTCCTGCCAGTCTTCGATTGAAGACCAGATCGTCGTCGTGCATGGTACCGACACCATGCGCGAGACAGCGGCGGTACTGGGTACGGCGCAGCTGAAGAAGACCATTGTGCTGACCGGCGCCATGGTGCCCTATCTCGTTGATGATTCCGATGCGTTCTTCAACCTCGGTTTTGCTTGCGGTGCCGCGCGTTTGGCGAAACCTGGTGTTTACATTGCGATGAACGGCCAGCTGTTCGATTGGGATAAGGTCAAAAAGAACCGCGACGCAGGGCGCTTCGAAGCGCTGCGCTGAACCCGCTGCCGCCCGCAAGGTCAAAATCCCGCTGCGTCAGCAGCGAAGGGAGTTGCATGGCGGCCGGAAGCGTGTCCCTTCAGCACGCGCCGGCGGAGCGCGTGTATGGCGGCACGATCCGCATTCACGCCGCCCTTGCGGCGGCTGTTCCTGTTGTCGAGCGCAGCGCTGTTGAGCGCCTGCGGCGGCAATGATCATTCCATCGAGCCCGATGCGGCGCAATTGACCGCGGCGGAAGCCGGCGCGCCGATCGCGACTGGCAATGTCGCTGCGGACGGCATCACCTGGATAAATTTCCGACGCGAGCAAGCTGGCCTGCCTCAATTGAAGCACGATGCGCGACTTGACCTTGCCGCGTCGCACCATGCGAATTATCAGCAGTTGAATGATGTCGTCACGCACGAAGAAGACCGCAGCAAGCCCGGCTTCTTTGCATCGACAGCATCAGAGCGACTGCAGGCCGCGGATTTTCCATTGCTCGGCACAGCGTTTGCCGATGGCGAAGTGATTGCCGCAACCGGGTCGCCCGATGGCTTTGCGTCCGTCGAAGGCTTGCTGGGTGCGATCTACCATCGTTATGTCGTACTGGAGCCGATGTTCAATGCAGTCGGCGCTGGTGCTGCGCATCGCGACGGCAGCTTCTACTGGCTGACGATGAACCTGGTCGGACTCAAGGGCTCGGCCGGCATCGCCAACGGCAGTGTCGCGGTCTGGCCGTTGCCATCGCAAAAAAACGTGCGCACCAACTTCTTCAGTGACCAGGAAACGCCGGATCCCGTACCGCAGGCCGATGAAGTCGGCTATCCGGTCAGCGTTCATGCGAACCTGATTTCAGTCATGCGCGTCGATAGCTTCACGCTCAGCGATGCGGACGGACAGGCCATCGCAGTGCGCCAGCTGAATTCGGCCGTCGATCGCGACACGCCGCCGTCGGCTGCCGCCATCATTCCGCTTCGCCCCTTGCACAACGGCACGACCTACATCGTGAATTTTGCCGGCCATGTCGACGAGCAAGTCGTCGAGCGCAGCTGGCAATTCACCACGCGCTGAGCTTCAGATAGAGCTCGGGCAGCCGCTGCGGCAGCTGCTCGACACAGTCAATCAAAAGATAATGATGTGCGCCGAAGATTTTTCGGACGTAAGCCTCCGCGCCGGGATCAACCGACATGCAAAATACGGGCGTGCCCTCGGCATTCGAGCGTGCGACCGCACGTGCGGCATCATGCACCAGCAGACCCGGATGGAAGACGTCGATGTCGTGTGGCTCACCATCTGTCAGCACGATGATCAGCCGTTGCGTCGAGCGTGTCTTCTGCATCAGTCGGCTTGCATGGCGGATCGCCGCGCCCAGCCGCGTCGACAGCGCACCGTCAACGGAGCCGATGCGGCCGAGGACCTGGTCATCCATCGCCTGGCCGAATTCTTTGAAGCGCAGGTAATTCACTTCATGCCGCCCATTCGAGCGAAAGCCGTGGATGGCCAGTTGGTCGCCCCCCTGCGCAATCGCATCGCCCAACAGTACGCTGCTTTCCCGGATCAGAGAGAGCAGCGTGACGGGGCTGCCCTTCACCAAGGTGCCGGTGGCTGAAGCCGGCTTTGCCATGAGCGCTTCGTTGGTCGATGCCGACAGGTCGAGCAGCAGCAATACCGACAGGTCAGGCTTTTGCAGCCGCGTGCGCCGATGCAAGCGCAGCTCCGGGGGGATGCCGCTGCGCAGGTCGGCCTGCAGCCTGACCAGCGCATCAAGCTCGAACTCGTCACCGTCTTGTTGCTGCCGCAGTCGTTGCGGCCTGCCCTGCTTGCGGGCTTGCAGCAGCCGGGCCAGCCGGGACGACAGCGCTGCGTGGCGCGCAAGGCTATCGCGCAGGGTCGCGGTGTCCACCACCGGAGGAACCTGTTCGATGACGCGGCACCAGTTCGGCCGGAAAATGCCGATGCGCTCGTCCCATTCGGGATAGGTCGGATGATCGATGTCTGTGCCGCTCTGCTCGTCAGTTGGGCCTGCCACGTCGCGCGCACGCAAGCCCTGTTCGTCGGGGGCGTCATCATCGGCGGCTGGCATGGACTGCGTTGCATCATCGTGGACATGAAAGCCGTGGTCGTCGATCCGGGTCTCTTCCGGCGGTGCGTCGCTATCCCACAAGTACAAGTTGTCGTCGCGGTACAGCGGCTCCACCAGATAAGACTTCGCATTGAATTGCACGCGCATCTGGCCAAGGTCATTGCCGAGCTGCGACCCGATTTCACGCAAGGCCTGCGGATTGCTCCCGTGCTGCTGCGATTCGCGGAAGCGCCGCACGCCTTTCATGACCCACGGGTTGTCGTCGATACGTTGCGGGTCGAGCAGCGCATGCGCGAGCCGAAGCAACAGCGCTTCGGCGCTGGTGCCATCGCGGCCACGGCCATCGAAAAATTTCAGCCACAGCCGGCGCAGGCCCGGCATGTCGCTGATGGCCAGCAGTTCGACGCGAGCATCTTCCAGCACCCCGATGATCGCCAGCTGCACCGGCTTGAGCTGCTGGCGCTCGAAGCGGCTGGTGGAGTACGCGGCATGCGCGGCCGCATGGGCCGCTGCGGCCCGGTACAGGTCGCGCAGCAAAGGGCCACGGTGCGAGTGATACTGATGCGGCAGGTGGATGCCGTGCTCGGACAGGAACGGCCGCAGCTGCATGTTCCTTTCACATGGCCGCAGCTTGAATTCGCGCCGCCACAGCGCGCGCAGGTAATAGCGCAGGCCAGGACGGGCCTGTTCCAACCCGTATGGCGCAGACGGCGCGGGCTGTAAGGCTGTCGTCATTCGAAATAACCAAGCACGACATTTTCCAGTGCATCGAGCATGTCGGGGTCATCACTGATCGGCTGCACCAGCGCCATGCGGCACGCAGCGACCGGGGCAATGCCCTTGCCGATCAGCGTGGCGGCGTAGACCAGCATCCGGGTTGATGCGCCCTCATCCAGCCCGTGGCCCTTCAGGTTGCGCATCTTGGCGCCGATGGCCACCAGCTTTTCCGCGACATTTTGCGGCACGCAGCCTTCGTGCATCACGATGTCGCACTCGGCTGAGGGTGCCGGGTAATGGAAGTCGAGCGCGACGAAGCGCTGTTTGGTCGACGGCTTGAGGTCTTTCAGCATGCGCTGATATCCCGGGTTGTACGAGATCACCAGCTGGAACTCCGGGTGCGCGTGCACCAGTTCATTCTTGCGATCGAGCGACAGGCTGCGACGCGCATCCGTCAGCGGGTGAATGGCGACCACCGTGTCTTGCCGTGCTTCGACCACTTCATCGAGATAGCAGATCGCCCCGGCACGCGCAGCCAGCGTCAGCGGGCCATCCTGCCAATAGGTGCCACTCGCATCGAGCAGGAAGCGGCCGATCAGGTCGCTGGCGGTAGTGTCTTCATTGCAGGACACGGTCACCAGCGGACGGCCGAGCCGCCAGGCCATGTGTTCGACGAAGCGGGTTTTGCCGCAACCCGTCGGGCCTTTCAGCATCAACGGCAGGCGTGCTGCATAGGCAGCCTCGAATTGCGCAATCTCGTCGCGCACCGGCAGGTAGTAGGGCGCGTCCGCGATCCGGTATTGGGCGATCAGGGTGTGATCGGCGTTGCGGGTCGGTGTCGGACGGGTGTCAGGCGCAAGTCCCGGCGTGACGACGGAGGCGGCGTGCAGCATGACAGCTCCAAAAAAAACCGCCGGCCAGGGGTAGGCATGCTGTCATGCCTATCCCGCCCCGGGCCGGCGTCTACGAAGGACGTAAAAATCGTTCGCCAGAACGAGAGGAAAAACCTTATCTGTGAACCTTGTCGGCCTGATTGGGAATGCCCGGGATCGGGCATTCGTCGGTGCCGACCGTGGGCCGGGTGATGGATTCGACCATCTCGCGCGTGCCGTCCGGGTCGTTGACCCATTTGGCGTAGAACTCGTACGGGCACGCAGCGACGCCCTTGTCGTCTTCGCCGGAGTTGATCTTGCCGGTATAGCCGCGATGCAGCAGCTTGAACAGGTGGTTCTCAGACTGCATGTTCTTGCGCGCGTCCCGGATCAGCGAGGTCGACAGCTGCGCGTACTGGATGCCCATCTCCTCTTCGCCGCATTCGCCCATCGTGCGTCCGTCGAAACCGATGATGGCCGAGTGGCCGAAGTACGAGTACACGCCGTCGAAGCCGGCCGCGTTGGCCACGGCAACATAGCTGTTGTTGGCCCAGGCCATGGCCTTGGCCATCAGCACCTGCTGGTCCTTGGCCGGGTACATATAGCCCTGGCAGCGCACGATCAGCTCGGCGCCTTTCATTGCGCAATCGCGCCAGATTTCAGGGTAGTTGCCGTCGTCGCAGATGATCAGGCTGATCTTCAAGCCTTTCGGGCCTTCCGACACGTACGTGCAGTTGCCGGGGTACCAGCCTTCGATCGGTACCCAGGGCATGATCTTGCGGTACTTCTGCACGATCTCGCCCTTGTCGTTCATCAGGATCAGGGTGTTGTAAGGCGCCTTGTTCGGGTGCTCTTCATGGCGTTCGCCGGTCAGCGAGAACACGCCCCACACCTTCGCCGAGCGACAGGCTTCGGCGAAGATCTCCGTCTCTTCGCCCGGCACCGCTGCCGCGGTGTCGTACATCTCCTTGGCGTCGTACATGATGCCGTGGGTCGAATACTCCGGGAAAATCACCAGGTCCATGCCCGGCAGGCCGACCTTCATGCCCTTGATCATGTCTGCGATGTTGCGCGCGTTGGCCAGTACTTCGGCCTTGGTGTGCAGGCGCGGCATTTTGTAATTTACGACGGCGACGCCGACGGTATCCTTGCTGCTCGAAATATCACCGTGATACATGCGATTCTCCCTTTGAAGTTCGGTGGTGCTGCGTGACGGAGCGCGTCTCCATCACGGCGCGTTACGAACAAAGGTAATCGAATCGCACGAATTTTCGGATGCGTCATTCGACGTATCCGTGAAACGACGCAGGGCGCGTTGGCCCCCCGGCGGGCCGGCTTGGGTCAGGCCATGCGGCGCGCCGCGACCAGTGCGGCCGCTGCTGCCCGCGTCTCGACGCCGAGCTTCACGTAGATGTGCTCGAGGTGCTTGTTCACGGTGCGCGGACTCATGCCCAGGATCTCGCCGATGTCGCGGTTGGTCTTGCCTTTTGCAACCCAACCCAGCACGTCGGTTTCGCGCGGCGTCAGTTGGTACTGGTCGAGGTTGGGCGAGGCCGCGATGACTTTCATCGCCTGCGTGATCATGCGCGCGGTGCGGATGTGCGTCGCTACCCGGGCCAGCACCTCGGCCGGGTCGATGGGCTTGGTCACGTAGTCGATGCCGCCCGATGCAAAGCCCTTCACCACATGCTCAGTCTCGGTCAGGCCGGTCATGAAAATCACCGGCACATGCTGCGCCCGGTCGATTTGCTTGATGCGCTGGCAGGTCTCGAAGCCGTCAATGCCCGGCATTACGGCATCGAGCAAGATAACGTCTGGCATCACCTTTTGCAGGCTGTCGAGCGCCGATTGCCCGTCGGTGGCCACCAGCACGGTATAGCCTGCTTCCGACAATGCGTCCGACAGCAATGACAGGTTGTCCGGTACGTCATCCACAATCAGGGCGACATCACCCTGCAATTCGGTTTCCGTGGTCCAGGTCGTCATAGACCCACTCCTTCAAACGGTTCATGTATTCCGGCAGGCGAAAGCGCTCCACCAGCGTCCTCAGCTCGCCGCAAAACGGCGCATACATGGGATGCTTCTGCTCCAGCGCATCCAGCTCGCCGGTAATGCCTTTCACGTAGCCGATCGCTCCCAGCTCCAGCAGTCGCGCCAGCGTTGCTTTCGGCGGCACCACGTGCACGGTCTGCGCGACCCGTGGCGCAGCTTGCACGCCAGGCAGCCATTCGATGCCGAGGTGCAGCTTCAGCTTTGACAGCAGATCAGGCAGCAGGAACGGTTTGGCGATGAAGTCATTGCAGGCCATGCTGACGCCCTTTTTCGCCGTGGTGTCGAACACATTCGCGGACACCACGATGATCGGCAGCTCGCAATGACCTGCATTGCGCAGCCTTGTGCAGGTTTCCCAGCCATCAATACCCGGCATGGCAATGTCCATCAGGACCAGGTCCGGGCGCTGCTGTTCGGCTTTGTCGAGGCAGGCCTCGCCGCAGTCGGCCTCGATGATCTCGAAGCCCAGCGGCTCCAGCATCTCGCGCAGGATTACGCGCTGCGATTCATGGTCATCGACCACCAGCAGCCGCTTTCGCGGGCCGAGGTAGCCGACCGGCCTTGCCTCCGCATCGGCCAGCCGTGCAAGCTCGCGCACTTCGCGCAGGTAAAGGCGCAGGCGGAACACGCTGCCTTGCCCCGGTGTGCTCTGTACGCTGAGTTCGCCGCCCATGATGTGTGCCAGCATGTTCGAGATGGCCAGCCCGAGTCCGGTACCAACCTCCTTGCGCTGGTTGGCCACCTGGCTGCGCTCGAAGGGCAGGAAGATGCGCTCGACGTCCGCCGACGAGATGCCGATGCCCGTGTCTTCGACCTCGAAAGTCGCAATCTCGCGCGCATAGGTGACGCGCAGCGTGACCGAGCCGGTGTCAGTAAACTTCACGGCATTGGCCAGCAAGTTGATCAGGATCTGGCGCAGCCGCTTTTCATCGGCATGCACCGCTTGCGGTATGCGGCCAGACTCAAGGAAGTTGAAGCGCAGCCCTTTTTGCGCGGCTTGCGGCGCGACCATCTGCACCAGCTGGTCGAGGAATTCTCGCAGTGGCAGCTCGCCGGATTCAAGTCGCATCTTGCCGGCCTCGATGCGCGCAATATCGAGCATGCCGTCAATCAGCGACAACAAGTGCTCGCCGCTGCGCCGTATCACCGACACCGCGTTCTGCCGCCTGGGCGGTATCTGCGCATCGCCCTGCAAGATTTGCGCATAGCCGAGGATGCTGTTGAGCGGCGTGCGCAGTTCGTGGCTCATGCCGGTCACGAAGCGGCTCTTCGCTAGGCTCGAGGCTTCAGCGGCATCCTTGGCACGTTGCAATTCGCGATCAGTCTGCTTGTGCGCTTCGATTTCAGCCATCAGCAGTCGGTTGTGGCGTTCCGATTCCTGTTGCGCGTTGCGCCGGGCCTCGGCTGTCAGCACCAGCCACCAGACGCCGATGCCCGTCATCAGGAAAAACGCGGCGAACAGCTTGACGAACAGTCCCTGCAGATTCTCCAGCGCATAGAAAGGCAGATGCTGTATGTCGGGCAGCTCCAGCGCGTAGATCGTGCCCAGCACGGCCAGCAGCACGACGGTGCACAACGCCAGCAGCACCAGGTAATGGCCGACCTCGCTATGCATGCGGCGCGCCAGCGGCGCTGGCAGCACGGTGTCGACCAGCCGGTGGAACTGCTCCGTCATCCGCGAATCCGTCTTGCAGCGATCCTCGCAGCGCACATCCAGTGAGCAGCACAGCGAACAGATCGTGCCTGCATACGCGGGACAGTGGGCAAGATCGGCCGGCTCGAACGTGTTTTCACAGATCACACACTGGCGGCTTCCATCATGCGCATCATGCTCGTTGGGCGTGCGCGCGATGTAGTAGCGGCTGCGCGTGGCCATCGCGATGGCGGGCGCCAGCACAATGGCCGACAGCAGCGCAATGAAGGGCGCCAGCGCTGCGGCCACTTCCCCAAAACTGCCGGCGAGGGCGGCCAGCGACAAGGCCGTCGCCATGGCCATCGCGCCCACGCCGACCGGGTTGATGTCATACAGATGGGCGCGCTTGAACTCGATGTGCCTGGGCGACAGGCCAAGCGGTTTGTTGATGACCAAATCCGCCACCAGCGCGCCCACCCAGGAAATGGCGACCATCGAATACAGCGTCAGCACTTCCTTCAGCGCCGAGAACACGCCGATTTCCATCAGCAGGACTGCGATCAGCACATTGAAGACCACCCACACCACGCGGCCCGGATGGCTGTGCGTAACGCGCGCAAAGAAATTCGACCAGGCCAGCGAGCCGGCATAGGCATTGGTCAGGTTGATCTTGACTTGCGACACGAGGACGAACACGGCCGTCGCACCCATGATCCAGCTGCTGTCGGAGAACAGGTAGCCGAAGGCGACCAGGTACATCTGCGTCGGCTCGACCGCCTGGTCCGCCGGCAGACGGTGGTCGATGACAAGGTAGGCGAGCAAGGCACCGGCCAGCATCTTGGCGGCGCCCATCACAATCCAGCCGGGGCCGGCGATCAGCAAGGCAGCCCACCAGCGCGCGCGATTGGCCGCTGTCTTTTCGGGCAAGAAGCGCAGGAAGTCGACCTGCTCGCCGATCTGGGCAATCAACGAGAAGGCCACCGTGGCTGCCGAACCGAACAGCACCCAGTCGAAGTGCGCGCCCGCCGGCTGCCCCCCGGTGAAGGACAGCAGCCGGGTCATCAAGTCGGGTTCCTTGCGAAACACGGCGACGAACGGCAGCACCATCAGCACAGCCCACAGGGGCTGCGTCCATGCCTGCACGCGGCCGATCAGGGTCACGCCATGGATCACCAGCGGGATGATGACCACCGAGCACAATACATAGCCGTACGCCAGCGGCAGCCCCCATTCCATTTCGACCGCCTGCGCCATGATCGACGCTTCGAGCGCGAAGAAGATGAAGGTGAAGCTGGCATAGATCAGCGACGTGATCGTCGAGCCTATGTAACCAAAGCCGGCACCGCGCGTCAGCAAATCCATGTCGACGCCATAGCGTGCGGTGTAATAGCTGATCGGCAGGCTGGTCAGGAAAATCACCAGCGACACGATCGCAATCGCCCACAGCGCATTCGTGAAGCCATACGACACCGTGATGGCGCCGCCGATGGCTTCCAGCGCCAGGAAGGACACGGCCCCCAGCGCGGTGTTGGCGATGCGCAGTTCCGACCAGCGCCGGAATGACAGCGGCGTGTAGCGCAGCGCATAGTCTTCCAGCGTCTCGGTCGCGACCCAGCTGTTGTAGTCGCGCCGGCTCTTGACGATGCGCTGGACCGAGGTCGAATTCAAGGGTTCGCTCCGTTGGGCGTTGTTATCGGGTGAAGCAGGCACGCCGGTCAAGCGAGTCTTGCTGTAGCTGCGGGTGCAGCGACCTGCACCGATGGGGTTGGGTTTTGTTGAGCAAGTTTTACACCATGGTCGCGCCGAACCGAACACCTGCCTGCGTCATCGGCCTACGTCATTTGACGTAGGCGAGCGCACATCGCTTCTACAGCCTTCATCGCCAGGCCCTCACCGCTGCGCACCGCACCCGCACGGTGCGCGCAATGCGCCAGCATGGGGCTGAGTCGCCCGCTGCCCCTGTGGCGAGCGCCGCGCCATGCTGGGGCATGTCGCGTGCATGTTTGTGGCCGCGTGACGTACCACGGATCGCATCACACAGCGCTCCTTCCCTGCTGCGCATACCGCTACGTCAAACGGCGTATTGCTGCACTGCGTCGCGAAATCCTACTCTCGCTCCAAGCCCTGCAGTCCCGGTGCCGCACAGGACGATGCGACCGGATAGCAAGGCCAGCGGCAGTCTCCCCTGTCATCTCCGTAACGACCTCGTGTGAAAGGAAATCGCATGTCTGAACAACTGAAATCTGCAGGTCGCCGCCAGGCCCTGATGGGCCTCGCCGCTGTTGCGGCCGTTGCACTGCCGGGCTTCGCCCTGGCTGCCCCGCCCGCCACTGCCGCTGTCAACACCACCAAGCTGGCCGTGACCGATACCGAGGTCATCGTTGGCCAGTTGCACTCGGCGACCGGCACGATGGCGATTTCCGAGACCGGCGCGATCCAGGCCGAGCGTCTTGCGATCGAGCAGATCAACGCGATGGGCGGCGTCCTCGGCCGCAAGATCAAGATCGTTCAGGAAGACGGCGCGTCCGACTGGCCGACCTTCGCCGAAAAGGCCAAGAAGCTGCTGGTCAGCGACCGTGTCGCGACCATCTTCGGCTGCTGGACTTCGGCATCGCGCAAGGCGGTGCTGCCGGTGGTCGAAAAGGAAAACGGCCTGCTCTACTACCCGACCTTCTATGAAGGCCTGGAGCAGTCGAAGAACGTGATCTACACCGGCCAGGAAGCGACACAGCAGATCCTCGCCGGCCTGGACTGGGTCGCGAAAGAAAAGAAGGCCAAGAGCTACTTCCTGGTTGGTTCCGACTACATCTGGCCGCGGACCTCGAACAAGATCGCGCGCAAGCACATCGAGAACGTGATCAAGGGCGAAGTCGTCGGCGAAGAGTACTACCCGCTGGGTAACACCCAGTTCGGCTCGCTGATCAACAAGATCAAGCTGAAGAAGCCGGACGTGGTGTTCGTCGACGTGGTCGGCGGCTCGACCGTCGCCTTCTTCAAGCAGCTGAAGGCTGCCGGCGTGACCGGCAAGACCCAGGTCGTGCTGACCCTGTCGGTGACCGAAGACGAAATGCTGGGCGTCGGCGGCGAAAACGCCGAAGGCTTCTACTCGTCGATGAAGTACTTCCAGTCGCTGGACAACGCCAACAACAAGAAGTTTGTCGAGGCGTTCAAGGCCAAGTACGGCGCCAATGCCGTCATCGGCGACGTGACCCAGGCCGGCTACCTCGGCCCGTGGCTGTGGAAGGCCGCTGTCGAGAAAGCCGGTTCGTTCGACGTGGACAAGGTCGTGGCCGCTTCGCCGGGCATCGAGCTCAAGACCGCGCCGGAAGGCTACGTGAAGCTGCACGAGAACCACCACCTGTGGTCCAAGACCCGCATCGGCCAGATCCAGAAGAACGGCCAGTTCAAGCTGATCTATGAGTCGGGCCTGATCGAGCCGAACCCCTTCCCGAAGGGCTACCAGTAATCGCCTGACGGGCGGCGCGCGGCAAAGGGGGCACCCGGCGCCGACGCCGCCCGATTTGTTTTACGCGGCAACCGGCATTCAACGCATGACGCCGAACGGCCCGCCCGGACGGAAGCGTGCAGTGCACTTAAGGAGTCAACATGGACTGGTTATCTGAATTTGGCGGCATCCTGATGATGCAGGGGTTTAACGGGCTGTCCGTGTTCTGCGTGCTGCTGCTGATGGCACTCGGCCTGGCGATCATTTTCGGCCAGATGGGCGTCATCAACATGGCGCATGGCGAGTTCCTGACCATCGGCGCCTACGCCACTTACCTGCTGTCCAAGCTGACGACTGACTACGCCCCGTCGCTGCAGCCGTATTACTTTTTCGGCGCGATCGCGCTGGCCTTCCTGGTCGCCTATTTCGTCGGCTACTGGGTCGAGCGCCTGATGATCTCGCACCTGTACAAGCGCCCGCTGGACACGCTGCTGGCGACCTGGGGCCTGTCGCTGATCATGCAGCAGGTGTTTCGTTCCACCTTTGGCCCGAAGGAAGTCACGGCCACCCTGCCCGACTGGCTGATGGGTTCGGTGCAGCCCTTCGAAGGCGTCGACATTCCGCTCAATGGCCTGTTCATCATGGCGATGACGGCCGTGCTGACCGGCACCATTTTCATCCTGCTGTACCGCTCGCGCTGGGGCCTGCAGGTGCGCGCAACGATGCAGAACCGCCTGATGTCGGGCGCCGTCGGCATCAATACCCGCAAGGTCGATCGCACCACCTTCGCACTCGGCTGCGGCGTGGCGGGTGTGGCCGGCGCGGCTTTCACCACCATCGGTTCGACCGGCCCGACCTCCGGTTCGCTGTACATCGTCGACACCTTCCTGACGGTCGTGTTTGGCGGCGCGCAAAGCCTGGTCGGCACCATCGTGTCGGCATTCGCGATCGCCCAGACCCAATCGACGTCGGAGTTCTTCATGACCGGTTCGCTCGCCAAGGTGCTGACGCTGTCGGCCGTGATCCTGATCTTGCTGATGCGCCCGCAAGGCCTGTTCGCCGTCAAGGTCCGCAAGTAATCCCGAATCTCCGAATCGAAAGGACGCAAGATGAATTCCGCGTACGAAAAAATACTGGGCGGCAGACAGGGGGCGATCGGCCTGCTGGTCCTGTGCGTGCTGCTGTTCGTGATCTTCCCGCTGGCGCTGAACAACTTCCGTCTGAACATGGTCGGTAAGTACTTGTCGTATGCGTTCGTGGCCGTCGGCCTGGTGCTGTGCTGGGGCTATGGCGGCATCCTGTCGCTGGGACAGGGCGTGTTCTTCGGCCTGGGCGGCTACTGCATGGCGGCCTTCCTGAAGCTCGAGGCCTCTGACCCGATCAGCACCAAGATCCAGTCCACTCCGGGCATCCCCGACTTCATGGACTGGAACCAGATCACCGAGTTGCCGGCGATCTGGCTGCCGTTCAAGAGCTTCCCGCTGACGATTGCGCTGGTGCTGGCCGTGCCCATGCTGCTGGCCTTCATCGTCGGCATCTCGATGTTCAAGCGGCGCGTCGGCGATGTGTATTTCTCGATTGTCACGCAAGCGATCGCCGCCATCCTGACCATCCTGATCATCGGCCGCCAGGGCTGGACCGGCGGCGTCAACGGCATCACCGACCTCAAGACCCTGCTGGGCTGGGACATCCGCACCGACGACGCCAAGCTGATCCTGTACTTCGCCTGCTGCGGCTTGCTGGTGGCCTGCATCCTGTTTGGCCGCTTCGTGCTGACCTCGAAGCTGGGCCGGTTGCTGGTGGCGATGCGCGACAAGGAAGAGCGCGTGCGCTTCTCGGGCTATGACGTGGCGAACTTCAAGGTATTCACCTTCGTCGCCGCAGCGGGCATCTCGGCCATCGGCGGCGCGATGTTCACGCTGCAGGTCGGCTTCATGTCGCCGTCCTTCGTCGGCATCGTGCCCTCGATCGAGATGGTGATCTTCGCTGCCGTCGGCGGCCGCATGTCGCTGCTGGGCGCGGTGTACGGCACGCTGATCGTCAACTACGGCAAGACCTACTTCTCCGAGACCATGCCCGAGCTGTGGCTGTTCCTGATGGGCGGCCTGTTCATCGGCGTCGTCATGTACTTCCCGAACGGCGTGGCGGGCCTGTACGAGACCCACGGCAAGAAATGGCTCGCGAAGCTGTCGGGCAAGAAGCCGGCACTGCCCGAGGTCGCCGTCAGCAAGCCTGTGGATGCCGCACCTGTCGCGGCCCCGGCGAAAACTCTTGAACTGGCCGGCATGGAGGTCTCCAAATGAAAGCATCCCCTATCGGCGGCATCACCACCAACCGCCCGGTGCTGGCCATCGAAGGCCTGACGGTGTCCTTCGACGGCTTCAAGGCCGTCGACGACCTGAACCTCTATGTCGACCGCAATGAAGTGCACGTTGTGATCGGCCCCAACGGCGCCGGCAAGACCACGCTGCTCGATCTCATCTGCGGCAAGACCAGGGCCACGTCCGGCAGCATCCAGTTCAAGGAAATCGAGCTCACCAAACTGTCCGAGCACCAGATCGTGCACTCGGGCGTGGGGCGCAAGTTCCAGACGCCGTCGATCTACGAAGCACTGACTGTGTTCGAGAACCTCGAGATGTCTTTCCCGCGCGGGCGCGGCGTGTTCGGCGCGCTGGTGTTCAAGCGAACGCAAGATGTGATCGATCGCGTGAATCAGGTGGCAGCCGACATCTTCCTGACCGACTTCCTCGACATGACGGCCGACCTGCTGTCTCACGGCCAGAAGCAGTGGCTCGAGATCGGCATGTTGCTGATGCAGGAGCCGGAATTGCTGATGCTGGACGAACCGGTGGCCGGCATGTCGGTGTCCGAGCGCGAGAAGACGGCCGAGCTGCTGGCACGCATCAGCAAGGGCCGTTCGGTCGTCGTGATCGAGCACGACATGGAGTTCGTGAAATCCATCGCGCACAAGGTCACGGTGCTCCACCAGGGCAAGTTGCTCGCTGCCGGCTCGATGGAGCAGGTGCAAAACAATCCCAAGGTGATCGAAGTCTACCTCGGCCATTAAGCATCACTACGCATCGGAGCCAACCATGTTCAAAGTAAACAAGCTCGCTTCCGGCTATGGCCAGAGCCAGGTGATCCATGACCTCGACTTCAGCGTCGACAAGCAGGAAATCGTCGCCGTCATGGGCCGCAACGGCATGGGCAAAACCACGCTGTTCAAGACCCTGATGGGCATCCTGCCCACGCGTGGCGGCAGCGTCACGATCGACGGCACCGAGATCGCCGGCATGGAGAGCCACGAGCGCGTTGCCAATGGCATCGCCTACGTGCCGCAGGGCCGCATGATCTTCCCCAGTATGACCGTGCTCGAGAACATACAGACCGGCCTGCCGGCTTCGGCGGCAGGCCGCGTGCCCGACGAGCTGTATGCGCTGTTCCCGGTGTTGTACGACATGCGGGCGCGTCGCGGCGGCAACCTGTCCGGCGGCCAGCAACAGCAGCTCGCGATTGCGCGCGCGTTGGCCACCAATCCCAAGGTCCTGCTGCTCGACGAGCCCACCGAGGGCATACAGCCGTCGATCATCAAGGACATCGCGAAAAGCCTCAAGGAGATCCGCAAGATCCGCGAGCTGACCATCATCGTGTCCGAGCAGGTGCTGTCGTTCACGCTGGAGATCGCCGACCGCTTCTTCGTGATCGACAAGGGCCGTTTCGCGTACGAGGACACGCGGGCCAACGTGGATGCGGCGACCATCAGTCGCTACCTCTCTGTCTGATCATAATGACTCATCGGCAAATCACCACAAACAAGGAGTGCAACATGGCAGAGACATTGATCAAGGTCGACCTCAACAAGGCGGCCACGACGAACGAGAAAGTGCACAACCGCTGGCATCCTGATATCCCGATGGCGTGCTGGGTCAAGCCGGGCGACGAATTCATTCTCGAGACCTATGACTGGACCGGCGGCTTCATCAAGAACAACGACAGTGCCGACGACGTGCGCGACATCGACCTGTCGACCGTGCACTACCTGTCGGGCCCGGTCGGCATCAAGGGCGCGGAGCCTGGCGACCTGCTGGTGGTCGACCTGCTCGACATCGGCGCCAAGGACGACAGCCAGTGGGGCTTCAACGGCTTTTTCTCGAAGCAGAACGGCGGCGGCTTCCTGACCGACCACTTCCCGCTCGCGCAAAAGTCGATCTGGGACTTCCACGGCATGTTCACCAGCTCGCGCCACGTGCCCGGCGTGCAGTATGCCGGCCTGATCCATCCGGGCCTGATCGGCTGCTTGCCGGACCAGAAGATGCTCGATGCGTGGAACGAACGCGAGGTCGATTTCATCGCCACCCAGCCGGACCGTGTCCCGCCGCTGGCCAACCCGCCGTTTGCCAAGACCGCCCATGTCGGCGCGGCCACCGGCGACGTCGCGGCGAAGATCGCTGCCGAAGGCGCGCGCACCGTGCCGCCGCGCGAGCATGGCGGCAACTGCGACATCAAGGACCTGTCGCGCGGCTCGAAGATTTACTTCCCGGTGTATGTCGATGGCGCCGGCCTGTCGGTCGGCGACCTGCACTTCTCGCAGGGCGACGGCGAGATCACCTTCTGCGGTGCCATCGAGATGGCCGGCTGGGTGCACATGCGCGTCAACCTGATCAAGGGCGGCATGGCCAAGTACGGCATCAAGAACCCGATCTTCAAGCCCAGCCCGATCACCCCGAACTACAAGGATTATCTGATCTTCGAGGGTATCTCGGTCGATGAGCAGGGCAAGCAGCACTACCTCGATGTCAACGTCGCGTATCGCCAGGCCTGCCTGAACGCGATTGAGTACCTGAAGAAGTTCGGCTACTCGGGTGCGCAGGCGTATTCGATTCTGGGCACGGCGCCGGTACAGGGCCACATCAGCGGCGTGGTCGACATACCGAACGCGTGCGCGACCTTGTGGCTGCCGACCGAGATCTTCGACTTTGACATCAACCCAAGCGCAGCCGGCCCGATCAAGCATCTCGATGGCTCGATCCAGATGCCGATCTCGCCCGACCTGTAACACGGACCTGCCTATATAAGAGGACGCAGCAATGCCGACTTATGACTATGAATGCCCGTCCTGCGGTGGCTTCGAAGCGATCCGGGGCATTTCGGCGCGCAACGAGCCCGCGGCCTGTCCGTCCTGCGGGACGGACGCGCCGCGGGTGCTGCTCGCCAGCGCAGGATTGGCTTATCTGGATGGCGCGACGCGCATGGCCATGGACGCGAATGAACGTGCTCGGCACGAACCCAAGCGCTCCGGCAACTATGTGAACCAGCGTCATCCTGCGGGTTGCGGCTGCTGTTCGTCCGGTCGCAAGACCGCGACCGTCACCGGCCAGAACGGCAACAAGATGTTCCCGACGAAGCGACCCTGGATGATCAGCCATTAAGTAAGCACGCGCATGGTGCCTGTATGGGCGCCCTGTGCTTCCTTTCGTCGCGATGGTGATCAATTGCAGCACCATCGCAGTGCAATTCACTTGTCCAATTTGGGGCGGGCCCTCGCTCGCCCCAAAATATTGCGCACAACGACAGCGCACCATCAAGCGGCGTCAGGCATCGCTGCCTGAATAAAAAGCCAATCAATTCCGATGGTTAGCGTGATTGTTGGAGGGTGGTACGACCGTTGCTAAAGGAAGGTGAGCGATGTCCCGAGTCGCCCACCTGTAACCTTTGGAGAACAAAACAATGTCGAATCGCCGCACCCACCTGAAGACCCTGGCTGCGATGGCCGCACTCGCCGCCGGCGGTCTCTCATTCGCACCGGCCGCGCTGGCTGCCGACACTATCAAGGTCGGCGTGCTGCACAGTCTGTCGGGCACCATGGCCATTTCCGAAACCGTCCTCAAGGACACTGTGCTGATGGCGATCGACGAGATCAACGCCAAGGGCGGTGTGCTGGGCAAGAAGCTCGAGCCGGTCGTCGTTGACCCGGCATCGAACTGGCCGCTGTTCGCAGAAAAGACCAAGCAACTGCTCACGCAAGACAAAGTGTCCGTGATTTTCGGCTGCTGGACCTCGGTGTCGCGCAAGTCGGTGCTGCCCGTCGTCGAAGAACTGAATGGCCTGCTGTTCTATCCGGTTCAGTATGAAGGCGAAGAACTGTCGAAGAACGTGTTTTACACCGGCGCGGCGCCGAACCAGCAAGCCATTCCCGCCGTCGACTACCTGATGAGCAAGGAAGGTGGCGGCGCCAAGCGCTGGGTGCTGCTCGGCACTGACTACGTGTACCCGCGTACCACCAACAAGATCCTGCGCGCCTACCTGAAGTCCAAGGGCGTCAAAGAATCCGACATCGACGAGAAGTACACCCCGTTCGGCCACTCGGATTACCAGACCATCGTTGCCGACATCAAGAAATTCTCGCAGGGTGGCAAGACCGCGGTCGTCTCGACCATCAACGGCGACTCCAACGTGCCCTTCTACAAGGAACTGGGCAATGCCGGCCTGAAGGCCAAGGATGTACCGGTCGTCGCCTTCTCGGTCGGCGAAGAAGAACTGCGCGGCGTGGACACCAAGCCGCTGGTTGGCCACCTCGCTGCATGGAACTACTTCATGTCGCTGAAGAATCCGGCCAACGCCGAGTTCACCAAGAAGTGGGCAGACTACGCGAAGGCCAAAGGCATCGCCGGCCACAAGGACAAGCCGCTGACCAATGATCCGATGGAAGCCACCTACATCGGCATCAACATGTGGAAGCAGGCGGTCGAGAAAGCCAAGTCGACCGACGTCAACAAGGTCATTGCTGCGATGGGCGGCCAGACTTTCAAGGCACCAAGCGGCATCGTGTCGATGATGGACGAAAAGAACCACCACCTGCACAAGTCGGTGTTCATCGGCGAGATCAAGGCCGATGGCCAGTTCAACGTCGTCTGGAAGACCCCGGGTCCGGTCAAGGCCAAGCCCTGGAGCCCTTACATCGACGGCAACGACAAGAAGCCTGACGAGCCGGTCAAGAAGTAATTCGCTTTCCAGCCATTGGAAGCAATGTCGTAAATCTCCTCTCTGGTACACCGCGGGCGTTCGAGTCGCGCCCGCGGTGGTGATGCCAGGCTCTCTTTGACGGGGAGGACACTGTCCTCCCCGATTTTTTCGATGACGATGAATTTATTCAAAGCCCTCGCTTGCCGTACCGTTGCGGCACTGGGCCTCGCCTTTTGGCTGGCAGCGGCGATCAGCCCTGCACACGCGCTGACGGCCGAGGAAGCAAGGAAGCTGGCGACAGGCGAATCCGATGACCGTGCCGCAGCGCTGGCAAAGGCCGTCGAGTCCGCCGATGACAAGACCTTCGCACTGATCAAGGCGATGATGGATGACGGCGTGAAGATCGCCGGCGGCCGTGTACTGATCATGCAAGGCGATAATGCGATCGACGCCGTCAGCGGCGAGGCAGCGACCCTGCCCGACGATGCTGAAGACGTGGTCAGCAACAACCGCATGCGCGGCGAGCTGGAAGCGGCGATGGCGGCGCTCAAGCTGTTCGCGAAAGACGCGTCGTTGCGCAAGGAAGCGGCTGCCGCGATGCTGAAAGAACCCGACCCGGCGCGCCTGTCGATGATCGACAAGGCACTCGCTGCCGAGACTGACGGCGCGGTGAAGTCGCTGCTGCAGTTTGCGCAGGCTGCCGCCCGACTGTCGAGCCCGGATGCGGCGTTGCGTCTCGAGGCCGCGAAGGCGATTGCAGCCAGCGCCACGCCGGACACCGTACTGCTGCTGAACCAGCGTATCGCCGACGAGACCGATCCTGCGGTGAAGGCAGCGATGGCCGCATCGCTGCGCGAGGTCGAGTCCGGCCTGCAGATAGGCGAGAAGCTCGGCACCTTGTTCACCGGCGTTAGCCTGGGCTCCATCCTGTTGCTGGTCGCACTGGGACTGGCGATCACCTACGGCCTGATGGGCGTGATCAACATGGCGCACGGCGAGTTGATGATGATCGGCGCCTATGCGACCTATGTGGTGCAGGCGCTGTTCCAGAAATACCTGCCGTCGGCCTTCGACTGCTACCTCGTGGTCGCGCTGCCGGTAGCCTTCCTGGCGTCGGCGACGGTGGGCGCCATCCTCGAGCGTCTCGTGCTGCGTCACCTGTACGGCCGTCCGCTGGAGACCTTGCTGGCCACCTGGGGCATCAGCCTGCTGCTGATCCAGGCGGTGCGCAGCCTGTTCGGCGCGCAGAACGTCGGCGTCGAGAACCCGTCCTGGATGAGTGGCGGCCTGCAGGTGCTGCCCAACCTGACGCTGCCGTATAACCGCCTGATGATCATCGCCTTTGCGGCACTGGTGCTGGTTGGTATGGCGCTATTGATCGGCAAGACCCGCCTCGGCCTGTTCGTGCGCGGCGTCACGCAGAACCGCCCGATCGCGTCCTGCATGGGTGTCAACACCGGCCGCATCGACATGCTTGCCTTCGCGCTCGGCTCCGGCATCGCCGGCCTCGCTGGCGCGGCGCTTTCGCAAGTGGGCAACGTCGGCCCCGACCTCGGCCAGAGCTACATCGTCGACGCCTTCATGGTCGTCGTGCTCGGCGGCGTCGGCCAGCTGGCCGGCACCGTGTATGCCGCGCTCGGCCTCGGCATCCTGAACAAGCTGCTCGAAGGTGTCGCCGGCGCAGTGCTCGCCAAGATCATGGTGCTGGTGCTGATCGTGATCTTCATCCAGAAACGTCCGCAGGGCATTTTCGCGCTCAAGGGCCGCAGCGCGGAGGCATAAGCAATGACACCCGATACTCAAGTCAACATCCAACTCCCGAAACCGGCTCCGCTGTTGTCCTGTCATGGCTGGCGTGCGTTTGCTGTCGCACTGATCGCCATCTGCGCGCTGGCGCCGGCGATGAACTTGCTCGCGCCGGCGGGCAGCCTGTTCCACATGAGCGATTACGCTGTCGCCCTGATCGGCAAGATCATGTGCTACGCGATCTGCGCGCTGGCGATGGACCTCGTCTGGGGCATCGCCGGCATCCTGTCACTGGGTCACGGGCTGTTCTTTGCGCTTGGCGGCTATGCAATGGGCATGTACCTGATGCGCCAGATCGGCAAGGACGGCAATTACAAGAGCGACTTGCCGGACTTCATGGTCTTCCTCGACTGGAAGACGCTGCCCTGGCACTGGACGCTGTCGGACAGTTTTGTAGCGACGCTGCTGCTGATCGTGGCCGTGCCCGGCTTGCTGGCCTTCGTGTTCGGCTTCTTCGCTTTCCGTTCGCGCATCAAGGGCGTGTATTTCTCGATCATTACGCAGGCGATGACGTTCGCAGCGATGCTGCTGTTCTTCCGCAATGAAACCGGTTTTGGCGGCAACAACGGCTTCACCGACTTCAAGCGCATCCTCGGCATTCCGGTCGCGACACAGGAAATGCGCATGCTGTTGTTCGTGCTGACCGGCCTTGTGCTGCTGGGCTTCTTCCTGTTCTCGCGCTGGCTGGTGGGCAGCAAATTCGGCCGCGTGCTACAGGCAATCCGTGATGCGGAAAGCCGCGTGATGTTCTGCGGTTATCCGACGCTGTCATACAAGCTCGCGATCTGGACCCTCTCCGCAATGATGTGCGGCGTGGCCGGCGCGCTGTATGTGCCACAGGTCGGCATCATCAACCCGAGCAAGATGAGCCCGGCGAACTCGATCGAGATTGCGATCTGGACGGCAGTCGGCGGCCGCGGCACGCTGATCGGCCCGATCGCCGGTGCCTTCCTCGTCAACGGTGCCAAGAGCTGGCTGACCGTCGTTGCGCCATCGATCTGGTTGTATTTCCTCGGCATGCTGTTCGTGGCCGTGACCCTGTACATGCCCGGAGGTTTGGTGGGCCTCGCGAAGAAACTGATCGGAGGTGGCAAATGAATCCCGAGCTGATGAAAGCCGGCGACCAGCGCCTGGCCGCCTACCAGGAAAAGATCGCTGCATCGCCAGTGGTGAACACCGAGTCCGGCGGCAATGTATCGCATGGCCGACCGCACCGGGCCGGCGAGCTCGATCTTGTGCATGGCCGCATCCTGTATCTGGAAGATGTCAGTGTCAGCTTCGATGGCTTCAAGGCCATCAACAAGCTGTCGCTGGACGTGGCGCCGGGTGAGCTGCGCTGCATCATCGGCCCCAACGGCGCCGGCAAGACGACAATGATGGACATCATCACCGGCAAGACGCGACCCGATGAAGGCATCGTCTATTTCGGCAGCACCATCAACTTGCTGCGCCATACCGAGCCCGAAATCGCGGCGATGGGCATTGGCCGCAAGTTCCAGAAGCCGACCGTGTTCGAAAAGCTGTCCGTGTTCGAAAACCTCGAGCTGGCATTGAAGACGGCCAAGGACTGGCGCTCGTCGCTGCTCTTCAGGCTCGACTCGGCACAGAGCGACCGGCTGGCCGAAGTCCTGCACACGATCCATCTTGCCGAGCATGTAAATCGCATGGCAGGCGACCTCAGCCACGGACAAAAGCAGTGGCTGGAAATCGGCATGCTGCTGATGCAGGAGCCGCGCGTACTGCTGCTTGACGAACCGGTGGCCGGGATGACCGACGACGAAACCGACCGTACCGCCGAGCTGCTGCTGCAGCTCAAGGGCAAGCACTGCCTGATCGTGGTCGAACACGATATGAAATTCATCGAAGCGATCTCCGACATCGTCACCGTGCTGTGCGATGGCTCCGTGCTTGCACAGGGGCCGCTGGCCAGGGTGCAGGCGGATGAGCGCGTGATCGAAAGTTATCTGGGACGTTAAACAAGCATGGCTATCCTTAACCTATCCAACGTCAACCAGTACTACGGCGGCTCGCACATCCTGCGCGACGTCAGCCTGCAGGCCGAGTCCGGCAAGGTCACGGTCCTGCTGGGTCGCAACGGTGTCGGCAAGACCACGCTGCTGAAGTCATTGATGGGTCTCGTGCCCATCCGTACCGGCAGCATCGGGTTCAACGGCCAGCCGATCCAAAACGCGACGCCCTACGAGCGTGCGCGTGCCGGCATTGGCTATGTGCCGCAAGGGCGCGAAATTTTTGCACGCCTGACGGTCGAGGAAAACCTGCGCATGGGACTCGCGACCCTGCCGGGCGGCAGCGCGATCCCGAAGCATTTGTTCGAACTCTTCCCCATCCTCGACACAATGCGCAACCGTCGCGGCGGCGACCTCTCCGGCGGCCAGCAGCAGCAACTGGCGATTGCGCGCGCTCTTGCCTTCGGCCCGAAGTTGCTGGTGCTTGATGAACCGACCGAAGGCATACAACCGTCGATCATCAAGGACATCGGTCGCGTGATCAAACTGATGGCGCAGCGCGAAAAGATGGCGATACTGCTGTGCGAGCAGTACTACGATTTCGCCGAAGAACTGGCCGACCAGTACTACGTGCTCGACCGCGGTGTCGTGGTGGCCTCCGGTCCGGGCAGCGAGATGAAAGACAAGAACGTACGACAGATGGTCGCTATCTGATTTTCCGGCCCTCACGCTCGTACATCGCTTGCTGCAAGCGACATGTGTGAAGCTGCAGCCGCCGAGCAGACTTGTTGATGCAGACGATAGGCGATAGTCGGCCGATTGGTATCATGGGGCATGTGCTCCAACTACACGCCATCGAAGCGCGAAACATTGGGCAAGCATTTCCATGTCGATGCGCCGCAGGATGACTGGAAAGACGAAGCCTATCCGGGCTATCTGGCGCCGATGTTGCGGCTGGCCGATGATGGCTCGGGCCTGATCGAATGCGATGCCGCCTGCTTCGGGATGGTGCCGCATTGGGCCGACCTGAAACTGTCGCGGCACACCTATAACGCGCGCAGCGAGACTGCCGCCAGCAAGCCTTCATTCCGGCATGCGTATGCGAAGCGTCAGCTGTGCATCATTCCTGCCGAATCGATCTTCGAGCCGAACTACGAAAGCGGTCGTGCAGTGCGCTGGAAAATTGGGCGCGACGATGGCGAGCCGATGGGCATCGCGGGCTTGTGGGAGTGGCGCCCGAATGGCGGTCCCGATGACAAGCCGTTGCTGTCGTTTACGATGCTGACGATTAACGCGGATGAACATCCGCTGATGAATCGCTTCCATCGTCCGGACGATGAAAAGCGGATGGTGGTACTGCTGGAACCGGCACAGTATCGTCCGTGGCTGGAAGCCGGCGCAGATGGTTTGCGCGACTTCCTGTTGCCCTACCCTGCCGAACGATTGTCGGCAGAGCCAGCACCGCGCGCCAGCGCTGCAAGGCCCAAGGCACAGAAGACCCCCAAGGCTCCCAAGGCGCTACCCCGTCCCCATCCTGCGCCCCGCAGTTTGTGGGACGAAGACGGTGACTGAGAACAGCGCCTGGTAAGCGAGCTGCGGCTGATCAGCAGCCCGAGTCATTGACGCTGCCGTCCGGCATCGTCGTATTGCAGAACTTCCCTTCTTCCAGCTTCACGCCGTCGAGCTTGGCGCCCTTCAGGTTCGCGCCCTTCAGGTTGGCCGATGCGAACGACGCATTCGACAGGTCCGCGCCCTGCAGATTGGTTTCGCGCAGGTAGGCGTTCTGGAAGTTGGCGCCGGTCAGCTTGGCGCCTTCGAGGTTGGTTTTTTTCAGGTTGGCGCTCTCGAAATTGGTCGACAGCGTGCGTTTTTCCATCGGGCGCTGCGACAGGTCAGCCTTGGACAGGTTGGCGCCGGACAGGTTGGCGTTCTGGAAGTCGGCGCCGCGCAGATCGGCACCGGCCAGCGCTGCATCGGTCAGGTCGCAGTATTTGCAGGCATTGGTGACGCGCAGGTTTTCGACCTTGGCCGGGTCGGCGGCGACGGCGGTCAGCGCTGCGCTGCCGGCCATCATCAGGGCCGCCAGCTTCAGGGCGGACAGGGGAAGCGAATTCTGGGACACGTTGTTTCTCCGAAGGTAAAGATATGCGCCGGGGAAGGCGCGTCCCGATGATACTTGATCCACGGCATCGGCATTCGGTGTGCGCCTCTCCCATCCAATGGGTTTCCAGAAAACCAGTTTGTAGAGATTTATCAATCTTTCAACGCTTGCCCGCCATTACGATCCCCGTGTCAACAGCCGGCGACCACGGAGATCAACGATGACGATGATGAGCGAATTCAGGGAGTTTGCGCTGAAGGGCAATGTGATGGATCTCGCCGTCGGCGTGATCATCGGCGCGGCCTTTGGCAAGATCGTCGATTCGCTCGTCGGTGACGTCATCATGCCGGTGATCGGCATGATCGTCGGCGGCCTCGATTTCAGCAATTACTTCCTTCCGCTCGCTGGCCAGACGGCCGCGACGTTGGCCGATGCAAAGAAGGCCGGCGCCGTACTCGCGTACGGCAGCTTCTTCACCGTTGTGCTCAATTTCGTGATCCTGGCTTTCATCATCTTCATGATGGTCAAGCAGATGAATCGGCTCAAGCGCGCCGAAGCAGCGCCGCCGGCGTCACCGCCGCCGACGCCGGAAGATGTATTGCTCCTGCGTGAAATCAGGGATGCGCTCAAGCGCTAAGTTTATTCACTGGCGAGGCGGCGTCGAGCTTGTCCGGCCTCATACCTGCGTTGACTTGCCAGCCCATACTCGCAGCATCCGGATAGCTGCCCTCGGAGGACACCATGAACAATCAATGGTTGATTGCAACAGCGAGCGCCACTGCACTGATAGCAACGATGAGCATGCGGCCCGCATCGTCGGACGACATGCATGCCCAATCCGGCATGCATGCGGCCAGCCCGACGGCCAAGGATGACCGTGCACTGATAGCGAGTGCGATGCGTGCGGCGCCAAAGAATGTCGCAGCCAAAGCGACCATCGTGGCGACCGATGCCAGCGGCAAGATGCGCACGCTGCGCGAAGGCAGCAATGGCTTCACCTGCATGCCCGACAATCCGGCTACGCCGGGGCCGGACCCGATGTGCATGGACAAGGCCGCACTGGCCTGGGCCGAAGCCTGGATGGGACACAAGAATCCGCCGGCGGGCAAAGTCGGCTTCATGTACATGCTGGCAGGTGGTACCGACGCCAGCAACACGGATCCGTATGCGACCAAGCCTGACAAGAATTGGGTGAAGACCGGCCCTCATGTGATGGTGGTGGGTGCTGAAGCGGCGTTCTACGACCAGTACCCGAAGGATGCGATGCCCGACACTTCGGTGCCTTACGTGATGTGGCCGGGCACGCCCTACCAGCACCTGATGGTGCCGGTGAAGTAAGCGCAAGGCGCGGGCCGGCACGGCCGGCTTCGCCTTTGGCATCGCGGCAAGCTTGCAACGGCACCTGAACGCCCCGTTGCGGAAGAGCGCGCATCACTCCCGCATCGGCGCGAGTTGGTATTTGCCTGGCACATCGTGACCGCTGACGTCGATGCAAGGCCCCATGTATTGCCCGCGGCCGGTCGAGGTCCAAGATACCCAGCAGCTGGCAGATTCGTTGAAGGTTTGCGTTACCGTGCCGGCCGTATCGAATCTCACGATCAGGCGAGCATAGCGGATGCGATCGATCGAGACGCCGGCCAGTCCATTCGGGGTCAACAGCATTCCACCCTTGGACCAGGCGCTTGCATACATGATCCATGACTCGTCCGCCGCGCAGGCGTCTGGCTGGCCGAGCGCGTGCATCACGTCGGTCCGGGTCACTTCGCCGATCCGAATGAAGTCAGGGACGCCATCGGGCAAGTTGGTGCGTGAGTCGACGTCAGGGCGCGCAGCCAAAGGAATACAGCCTGACAGGGACAGGCAAGCCAGCAGTATTGCAGGCAGCCCTCGCCAGAAAGGGGCCGTCATTCGGCCCGCACCTTGACCAGGGAGTGGCGGGTCAGCGTGCCCGCTGCATCGAATGACAAGACCAGACTGTAGAGGCCGGTCCAGCCGATGCGCGGTTGCAGCAGAAGCAGATAGCCGCCCTTGTCCTCGGCCAGGCGATAAGTGAGTATGCGTCCTGCCTCGAACACCCCGCTCGGCTCCCCGAGCTGAAGATAAACCGCTTCGCGCGTCGTCTTGCCATCCTGCAGAAAGTCCAGCAGACGGGCATTGCCCTTCGGTGGCGTCTCGCAACCTGTCAGGCTGAACAGCGTGACGGCGAAGAAGCAGATAGCCAGCAAATGTTTCATCAGGGTCGCGATGTATGAAATCGGCGCTTGCAATGAAACATATTTTATATCGATCTGCATCCGCGGCAAGGCACCGCGGATACGATCGGGCCGGTCTTACTTGCCGATGCAGAAGCGACTGAAGATCACGCCCAGCAAATCATCCGACGTGAAGGCGCCGGTGATGCCGTTCAGCTGATCCTGCGCCAGTCGCAACTCTTCGGCGAACAGGTCGAGCGCCGCATCGCTTTGCGCGGCCAGCTCGGCAGCGGTCGCGAGGTGCTCCTGCGCCGCTTTCAGCGCCAGCAAATGTCGTTCGCGAGCGAGATAAATGGATTCCCCGGTCTGCTGCCAGCCTGCGATGCGCAGCAGCTCCTTGCGGAGCAGGTCCATGCCGATGCGTTCCGACGCCGACAGGTAGAGATGGGTGACGTCGTCCAGCTGATCCACCGACGGCTTATGCCCGGACAGGTCGATCTTGTTCCAGATGCGAATCAGCGGCACATTGGCCGGCAGCCGCGCGACGATCTCTTCATCGCCGCGCGTCGGCCCGCGGCTGGCATCCATCAGGTGCAACACCACGTCGGCCTGCTCGACCGCGGCCCAGGTGCGTGCGATGCCGATGCGCTCGACTTCGTCATGCGCCTCGTCGTCGTCGCGAATGCCGGCGGTGTCGATGATGTTGATCGGTATGCCTTCGACATTGATGGTCTCGGTGACCTTGTCGCGGGTGGTGCCGGCAATCGCGGTGACGATGGCCACATCGCTGCCTGCCAGTGCGTTGAGCAGCGAGCTCTTGCCCACATTCGGCTGGCCGGCCAGCACCACCTGCAAGCCATTACGCAGCAGTGCGCCCTGCCCCGCTTGCGAGAACACATGGTCGAGCGCAGTGCGGATGGCTTGCAGCTGGCCGCGCGCATTCGACTTTTCGAGGAATTCGATCTCTTCTTCCGGAAAGTCCAGCGTCGCCTCGACCAGCATGCGCAGGTTGATCACCTTGTTGACCAGTCCGTGCACGGCTTGCGAGAAGCTGCCTGCCAGCGATTGCGTGGCCAGCTTCGCGGCCGCTTCGGTCGACGCCTCGATCAGGTCGGATACGGCTTCAGCCTGTGCAAGGTCGAGCTTGTCGTTCTGGAAGGCGCGGAAGGTGAACTCGCCCGGATTGGCCAGGCGCAGGCCGATGTCCTTGCCCGCTTCGAGGCAGCGATTGAGCAGCATCTGCATCACGACCGGGCCGCCATGGCCCTGCAGCTCCAGCACTTCTTCGCCGGTATACGAATTCGGGACATTGAACCAGATCGCGAGGCCGCGATCGATCGTGCTGCCGTCGGCCTGCACGAAATCAAGATAGGTCGCATGGCGCGGCTTGAGCTCGCGGCCTTCGAGCCGGCATACGGCCTGCGCGACGGGCATCAATCCTTTGCCGGAGATGCGGACTACGCCAATGCCGCCGCGTCCGGGCGCGGTGGCGATGGCAGCGATAGGAGAAGAATCGGAAATCATCGGGCGATTGTAGCGAAAGTGGGCAGCGGGTCGGGCGCGGTGCAGCGCGGGCATCAGATCCTCGCCGCTTTGGGCCGCGATGAACGCAGCAATAAAAAAGCCCGCGCCTGGGCGCGGGCCTGGGTCAGTGCGAAGACTGTCAGGTCTTCTTCGCTTCCGACTGCCTGACGATGACCCATTGCTGAGCAATCGACAGCACGTTGTTCACGACCCAGTACAGCACCAGACCGGACGGGAAGAAGAAGAACATGAACGAGAACACGATAGGCATGAACAGCATCACCTTGGCCTGCACCGGATCCGGCGGGGTCGGGTTCAGCTTGGTCTGCACATACATCGACACGGCCATGATGATGGGCAGCAGGCCGACCGGCATGTCGACGCCCGGCAGGATGCCAAACAGCGTATCCGGTGCCGACAGGTCATGGATCCAGCCCAGCCACGGCGCATGGCGCATCTCGACGGTGGCCAGCAGCACCCAGTAAAGCGCGATGAAGACCGGGATCTGCACCACGATAGGCAGGCAGCCGCCGAGCGGGTTGATCTTCTCGGTCTTGTACAGCTCCATCATCGCCGCGTTCATCTTTTGCGGGTCATCCTTGAAGCGCTCGCGGATCGAGGTCATCTTCGGTGTGACCAGCTTCATCTTGGCCATGCTGCGATAGCTCGCCGCCGACAGCGGGAAGAATGCCAGCTTGATCATGATGGTCAGCACGATGATGGTCCAGCCCCAGTTACCGATCACCTTGTGGATCTGCTCCATCAGCCAGAAGATGGGCTTGGCGACGATGGTCAGCCATCCGTAGTCTTTCACCAGGTCGAAATCGGTCGCAAACTTTTCAAGGCGCGCCGATTCCTGCGGACCGGCGAACAGCTTGCCTTCGGCCGACGCGGCGGCGCCCGGTGCGATGCTGCCCAGCGGCACAATCGCGCCGACGACATACAGGTTCTGGTCGATCTTGCGCGTGAACAGCTCGTGCTCGCCCTTGCCCTGCGGCGCATATGCCGACACGAAGTAGTGCTGCACCATTGCGATCCAGCCGTCCGGCGTCTGCGCGGGCTTCGGGTTCTTGTTCTTGTCGATGTCTTCGAAGCTGACCTTGCGGAACTTATCGGCATCGGTATACACGGCCGGGCCGGTGAAGGTGCTGTAGAACTTCGAGTCGCCTTCGAGCTTGCTGTTGTCGCGCACCAGCTGCACGTAGACCGACGGACTTATCGCAGCGGCGGTACCGTTCGCAACATCGTGCTTGAGGTCGATCTCGTATTCGCCGCGCTTGAAGGTATAGGTCTTAGTCAGCTTCACGCCATCCTGCTCGGCATCCAGCACCAGCTGCAGCGATGCATCGTTGTCCAGTGTGCGCTTGCCTGCGCGTGCCGTATACGCCGTGCGGTGGTTCGGGTAATTGCCGCCGATCAGTCCGCTCTGGCCGACATAGGTGCGGCCATTGCCACTCTCGAGCAGCACGACCGGCTTGTCGTCATTCGCACCCTTGTGCTGCAGCAGTTCGACTCGGGTCAGCTCACCACCGGCCGTGCTGAATTCCACTTTCAGCAAGTCGGTGGTAATGGCGATGGTTTCGCCCTTCGTCGCTGCCGGTGCGCCGGCCGGCACGTCGGCGCCGGTCGCGGTTGCAGCGACGGCCTGCGGTGCGCTTGCCTGCGGCACCGACGCATCGCCTTTGGCGGCGGGTGCGGGTTGAGCAGCTGGTTGCGGCTGATCCGCAAACATCGACGGGTTGCCGTTATAGCGGTTCCAGTTTTCCCACAACATCAGCAGGGACAGCGAGAACACGACCAGCAAGACGGTACGTTTGATATCCATGGTTTTCGAGTCTACGGTGATTCAGTGATGCGTCGGTGCCGTCGACGAGTTCATCGCCGGAGACACGTTTGCGGAAAGCGAATGATCGGCCGGCGGCACGGGGTCGAGCCCGCCGGGATGCCACGGATGGCACTTGCACAAGCGACGGCCGGCCAGCAGGCCGCCATGCAGAGCACCATGGGTCGTGATGGCTTGCTGCGCATAGTCCGAGCAGCTCGGATAAAAGCGGCAGTTCTGCCCCAGGAAGGGACTCACGCACAGCTTGTAGCCTCGCAGCAGGAGCAGCAGCAGGGATTTCATGGGGTTGTGCTCACCGTTGCCCGCACTGTGGACTGAGACTGCATCAACCGTGCGAGTTCCGCGCCGACACTGGCGCGGATTGCGCGCGTCGAGGCCGGCTTGGGACGCTTGGCCAGCGGCTGGGACAGGCGAACGATGCAATCGACCGCCTTCAGTTCGGCCTTGCGAAAAATCTCGCGCGCGATCCGCTTCACGAGATTGCGCGTGACGGCACGCGGCGCGAGGCGTTTGGCCACCACGACACCGAGTCGCGCATGGCCATGCGTATTGGGTCGAACGTAAAGCACGAAGTTTTCCGTACGATATGCAGGGCGCAAACGAAAAACGGATGAGAACTCATCCGTTTTTACGATACGTCGTTGCCTGCCGTAGTCTTGCGGGATCATCCCGCAACCCAATGCAGGTGACAGGTCGGGTGCAGCAGCTTAGACAGCCAGGCGCTTGCGGCCCTTGGCACGACGTGCGTTCAGCACGGCGCGGCCGGAACGGGTAGCCATGCGTGCACGGAAGCCGTGGGTGCGCTTGCGGCGGACAACGGAAGGTTGGTATGTACGTTTCATGTGAGTCTCGCTAAATAGTAAGTACCGGGACTGGCCTGGCGTAAATCGAAATCAGTGAATTGCAGCGCCAGACCGGAAACTTGCAGGCGCGCAGCGCAGCGAACCTTGAATTAGACAGCAGTTTCTGTATATCTGTCAATCACTTAGGCAGTCGGCGCGGGACCCGGGAGCCATTTTTTCCGTATGACCGTCCCCGGAGCTGTAGTCGCGGCCGGATTTCGACGCAGCCGCTGCTGGCAGGATGCCGGTTTCAGCGCTCACGGAAGAGCAAATGCTCACCTACCGCACACTTATTGAAATTGCAAACGCCCGCTCGCGGCAAGTCACTGTTTTCGTGCGCGAAATCTGGTGCCAGCCTGTGGATAACTTGCCCCGCCAAGGGTAAAATACGGGGCATGGCGGCAAGCCACGCGCTGGGCCATCAAACCAATAATCACACCCGAGGCGCGGCCCCACCCGCCGCTTCATACCGACATTCGCATGGAAGATTTCTGGCAGACCTGCGCATCGCGGCTGCAACAAGAGCTGACGCCCCAGCAGTACAGCGCCTGGATCAAGCCGCTGGCCCCGCTCGATTTCGAGGATGGCCGCCTGCGCATCGCCGCCCCCAACCGATTCAAGTTGGACTGGGTGAAGACCCAGTTCGCATCGCGCATCACCTCCATTGCCGCCGAGTTCTGGCAAGGCCCGGTGGATGTGCAGTTTGTGCTCGACCCGCGCACCCATGCGCCGCGCAAGCCGGCTTCTGCGCCGGCATCGCCGGCAAATGCCGGTCCGGCCAGCCTGTCGCTGGAAGCGATGCCTGTCGACCGAGTGGAAACGGTTGACGACAATTCGGCACGCCGCGACCAGAGTCGCATCAATCCCGCGCTGACCTTTGACAGCTTCGTCACCGGCAAGGCCAACCAGCTGGCGCGTGCTGCAGCGATTCAGGTTGCAAGCAACCCGGGCGGTTCGTACAACCCGCTGTTCCTGTACGGCGGCGTCGGCCTCGGCAAGACCCACCTGATTCATGCGATCGGCAATCAGGTGATGGCCGATAACCCGAACGTGCGCATTCGCTACATCCATGCCGAACAGTATGTGCGCGACGTGGTTACCGCTTACCAGCGCAAGGGCTTCGACGATTTCAAGCGCTATTACCACTCGCTGGACCTGCTGCTGATCGACGATATCCAGTTCTTTGGCGGGAAAAGCCGCACGCAAGAAGAGTTCTTCTATGCGTTCGAGGCGCTGATCGCTGCGAAGAAGCAGATCATCATCACCAGCGACACCTATCCGAAAGAGATCACTGGCATGGACGACCGCCTGATCTCGCGTTTCGATTCCGGCCTGACGGTCGCGGTCGAGCCGCCGGAACTGGAGATGCGCGTTGCGATTTTGCTGAAAAAGGCGGCACAGGAAGGCGCCGGCCTGTCGGATGACGTGGCCTTCTTCGTTGCCAAGCACCTGCGCTCGAACGTGCGCGAGCTTGAAGGTGCGCTGCGCAAGATCCTTGCGTTTTCACGCTTCCACGGCAAAGAGATTACGATCGACATCGTCAAGGATGCGCTGAAGGATTTGCTGTCGGTCCAGAACCGGCAGATCTCGGTGGAGAACATCCAGAAGACGGTGGCTGACTTCTTCAACATCAAGGTCGCCGACATGTACTCGAAGAAGCGCCCGGCCAATATCGCCCGGCCGCGCCAGATCGCGATGTACCTGGCCAAGGAGCTCACGCAAAAGAGCCTGCCCGAGATCGGTGAGCTGTTTGGCGGCCGCGATCACACGACCGTGCTGCACGCGGTGCGCAAGATTGCTGCGGACCGCAGCAAGAACCCCGAGATCAACCACGAGCTGCACGTGCTGGAACAGACCCTGAAGGGTTGAGGCCGGTACGACGGGACACGATAAAGAGACGACAGATTCGAGACACCATGCAGAAACCACGAACCCCAGCCCAGGAAGCGAAAAGCGAAAGGAAATCACCATGCAACTGGTAAAAACCCACCGGGATGCACTGTTGCGGCCGCTGCAGATCGTGAGCGGTATTGTCGAGCGTCGGCATACGCTGCCGATTCTGGCCAATATCCTCATCCGCAAGAACGGCGACGACGTGTCCCTGCTGTCGACCGACATCGAGGTCCAGATCAGCACCCATGCAGCGATCGGCTCCGGCAAGGAAGAAGCGGCTACCACGGTCGCGGCGCGCAAGCTGCTCGACATCCTGCGCGCGCTGCCGGACTCGGAAGTGACGCTGTCGCTGTCGAACAAGCGCATGACCATCCAGTGCGGCAAATCGCGCTTTGCGCTGCAGACGCTGGCGGCCGAAGAGTTCCCGACCGTGCAGCAGGCTGAGCACTTTGGCGCGCAGTTCAACCTGCCGCAGAAGACCCTGAAGCACCTGTTCAACATGGTGCATTTCTCGATGGCCCAGCAGGACATCCGTTATTACCTGAACGGCCTGTTGCTGGTAGTCGACGGCAAGAACGTGATCGCTGTTGCGACCGACGGTCACCGCCTGGCCTTCAGCCAGATCGTGACCGATCAGGAGTTCGCACGCCAGGAAGTGATCATCCCGCGCAAGACCATCATGGAATTGCAGCGCCTGCTGGAAGACAATGATGATCCGGTCAGCATCGCGATCGCGACCAATCAGGTGAAGTTCAACTTCTCCGACATCGAGCTGATCTCCAAGCTCGTCGAGGGAAAGTTCCCGGACTACACGCGCGTGATCCCGAAGGCCTACAAAAACAACTTCACGATTGGCCGCGAACTACTGCTGCGCTCGTTGCAGCGTGCCGCGATCATGACTTCGGACAAGTTCAAGGGCGTGCGCTGCGTGATCGCGCCGGGCAGCCTGAAGATCAGCTCCACCAACGCCGACCAGGAAGAGGCAGTTGAAGAGCTGGAAATCGATTACGGCGGCGACAGCATCGACATCGGCTTCAACGTCACGTACCTGCTCGACGTGCTGAACAACCTGAAGACCGATCAGATCAGCGTGTCGCTCGGCGATGCCAATTCGTCGGCGCTGATCACGCTGCCGGACGATGCCAACTTCAAGTACGTTGTGATGCCGATGCGGATCTGATCCGGCCGCATGCAAGAGGAGCGAACAAGGGGCCTGACGGCCCCTTCGCTCCATTAAAGAAGTCAGGGATTTCAAGAATTTAGTTTTTTTAGGGTAGCCATGTCAGCGATTCCATCAGAAAACGTCAATGCGTCGAGCCAGTACGGCGCGTCATCGATCCAGATCCTTGAGGGTCTGGAAGCGGTGCGCAAGCGTCCCGGCATGTATATCGGCGACACCTCGGACGGCACCGGTTTGCACCATCTGGTGTTCGAAGTGCTCGACAACTCGATCGATGAAGCGCTGGCCGGCCATTGCAGCGAGATCCACGTCACCATCCATTCGGACAACTCGATCTCGATCACCGACAACGGTCGTGGGATTCCGACCGGGATCAAGTGGGACGACAAGCACGAACCCAAGCGCAGCGCCGCCGAGATCGTGATGACCGAGCTGCACGCAGGCGGCAAATTCGACCAGAACGCATACAAGGTATCGGGCGGCCTGCATGGCGTCGGCGTGTCTTGCGTGAATGCGCTGTCGAAACGCCTGAAGCTCACGATCCGTCGCGACGGCAAGGTGCACGGCATGGAATTCGCGCGCGGCGTACCGCAGAACCGCGAGATCGAAAAGCAGGACGGTGTCGAGATTTCCCCGATCAAGGTCATTGGCGAGACCGACAAGCGTGGCACGGAAGTGCACTTCTGGGCCGACGAAGAGATCTTCACGCATATCGAATTCCACTACGACATCCTGGCCAAACGCATCCGCGAACTGTCCTTCCTTAACAATGGCGTGCACATCAAGCTGACCGACCAGCGTACCGGCAAGGAAGAAGACTTCGCGTTCGAAGGCGGCACCCGCGGCTTCGTTGAATACATCAACAAGAGCAAGACGGTTCTGCACCCGACCATTTTCCAGGCCACGGGTGAGCGCGTGTCTGATAACGGCACCACGATCTCGGTGGATGTGTCGATGCAATGGAACGACGCCTATAACGAGCAAGTGCTGTGCTTCACCAATAACATCCCGCAACGCGATGGCGGCACCCACCTGACAGGCCTGCGCGCGGCGATGACGCGCGTGATCAACAAGTACATCGAAGAAAACGATCTGGCGAAGAAAGCCAAGGTCGAGGTCGGTGGCGATGACATGCGCGAAGGCCTGACCTGCGTGCTGTCGGTGAAGGTACCCGAGCCAAAATTCAGCTCGCAGACCAAGGACAAGCTGGTGTCGTCGGAAGTGCGCGGCCCGGTCGAGGAAGTGGTCGCCAAGACCCTGACCGACTTCCTGATGGAGAAGCCGAATGACGCCAAGATCATTTGCGGCAAGATCGTCGAGGCCGCGCGTGCGCGCGAAGCAGCGCGCAAGGCACGCGAACTGACCCGCCGCAAGGGCGTGATGGATGGCCTCGGCCTGTCGGCCAAGCTGGCCGACTGCCAGGAAAAAGACCCGTCGCTGTGCGAGCTTTACATCGTCGAGGGTGACTCCGCAGGTGGCTCGGCCAAGCAAGGCCGCGACCGCAAATTCCAGGCCATCCTGCCGCTGCGCGGCAAGGTGCTCAACGTCGAGAAGGCGCGCTTCGAAAAGATGCTGTCTTCCGAGCAGATCACCACGCTGATCGCCACGCTCGGCACTTCGATCGGCGCCGACGAATTCAACATCGACAAGCTGCGTTACCACCGCATCATCATCATGACTGATGCGGACGTCGACGGCGCGCACATCCGCACACTGCTGCTGACCCTGCTGTATCGCCAGATGCCGCTGCTGGTCGAGCGCGGCCACGTGTACATCGCGCAGCCGCCGCTGTACAAGGTCAAGCATGGGAAGGACGAGCGTTACCTGAAGGACGACCTCGAAGAAGCCGGCTACATGATGCAGATCGCTCTGCAGGATGCAGCGCTGGTGCCGGCCGAGAATGCGCAAGCCATCGGCGGCGACGCGCTGGCCGAACTGGTCCGCAAGTACAACACCGCCAATGCGATCGTGATGCGCCTGTCGCGCTTGATGGACGATGCAGGGCTGACGGCGATCATGAATGGCGTCACGCTCGACCTGTCGTCGGCAGGGACTGCGGAAACTTCTGCACAGGCACTGGCGGCTGCGATCAATGACCCGTCGGTGCGTGTCGGCGTCAGCTCCGATGAGCTGTCCGCCAAGCACATGCTGCGCATCGAGCGTCGCCACCACGGCAACTTGAAGGTCAGCGTGATCGACGCCGAGTTCGTCGATGGCCCGGACTACGGTGTGTTGTCCGAAGCGGCCGCCACCTTCAAGGGCCTGATCGGTCCGGGCGCGATGGTTCGTCGCGGTACCGGCGAGAAGACCAGGGAGTCGGCCATTGTCGATTTCCGCCAGGCCATGGCGTGGTTGCGCGACGAGGCTGAACGCGGCGTGTCGAAGCAGCGCTACAAGGGTCTGGGCGAGATGAACCCCGAGCAGCTGTGGGAAACCACGATGGACCCGACCGTTCGCCGCCTGCTGAAGGTGCAGATCGAGGACGCCATCGCTGCCGACCAGATCTTCACCACGCTAATGGGCGACGATGTCGAGCCGCGCCGCGCCTTCATCGAATCCAACGCCCTGGCCGCCGGCAACATCGACGTCTAAGCAAGAGCACACCGCAGGGCGGCCGGCTCGGCCTTCCTGCGGCAGTCCGTATTGGGCACCTGTGCTCGCTTCCCCATTCCACCTCTGCACCCTTGCGTTGATTTTTGACTAATCAGCACAAGTGAATCGACAAGAGAGGTCGGTTTTTACTTTTCAGCTTGAATATACTGCGGCGACGCCTGATTCTGTCCCGCCATGTCCCTGCAAGCCATCATCTTCGACGCCTACGGCACGCTGTTCGATGTCTATTCGATCGGCGCGCTGGCTGAACGCCTGTTCCCCGGAAAGGGGGTAGCGGTGGCCGAGCTCTGGCGTGACAAGCAGATCGAATACACCCGGCTGCGCACGCTGTCGAACACTTACAAGCCGTTCTGGGAAGTCACGCAGGATGCGCTGGTCTTCACTTGCCGCCGCTACGGACTCGACCTGACGCTGGACGCACAAACCCAATTGATGGGCCAGTACGCGAAGCTGCAGGCCTTCCCCGAAAACCTCGGCGTGCTGCAGGCGCTGAAGGCGCGCGGGTTGAAGCTGGCCATCCTGTCCAACGGCAATCCCGACATGCTGAATGCCGCCGTGCAGGCGGCCGGCATGCAGGGCTTGTTCACGCAGGTACTGTCGGTGGATAGCGTACAGAAATTCAAGACCGCGCCCGAGGCTTACCAGCTCGGCCCCGATGTATTGGGCATTGCGGCGCGCGACAGCCTTTTCGTCTCCAGCAATTGCTGGGATGTTTGCGGTGCTGCGTGGTTTGGTTACCAGACCTTCTGGGTCAACCGCGCGAATGCACCACTGGAAGAACTGGGCGTCACGCCCAATGCACAGGGTCGCTCGCTGGCAGACCTGCAAAACTACATAGCCCTACCTTAACCAAGCTCTTTCATCACTCAGGATAACCATCATGACCGCACGCACCCTTTGCCACGGACTGCAAGTTGCCAACGTCCTGCATCGCTTCATCGAGGACAAGGTCCTGCCGGGCACCGGCGTCAGCAGCGACAGCTTCTGGAAAGGCTTCGCGCAGATCGTGAACGACCTCGCGCCGAAGAATGCCGCGCTGCTCGCCGATCGTGACCGCATCCAGGTCGAACTCGACCAGTGGCATCGTGCCAACCCGGGCCCGATTGTCGATGTCGCGGCCTATCGCGGTTTCCTGGAATCGATTGGTTACCTGCAGCCGGTGCCGGCCGACGTCAAAGTCACCACCGAGAACGTCGACGCCGAACTCGCGACCACCGCCGGCCCGCAGCTGGTGGTGCCGATCCTGAACGCACGTTACGCGCTGAATGCCGCCAACGCGCGCTGGGGCTCGTTGTATGACGCGCTGTACGGCACCGACGCGATCTCCGAAGCCGATGGCGCAACGCGCGCCGGCGGCTACAACGCCGTACGTGGCGCCAAGGTCGTCGCGTTTGCGCGTACCTTCCTCGACCAGTCCGCGCCGCTGGCGCAAGGCTCGCACGCTGGCGCCACCGGCTACAAGGTCGACGGCGGCAAGCTGGTCGTCACGCTGAAAGATGGCAGCAGCACCGGCCTGAAGGATGCCGCCAAGTTCGTTGGCTACCAGGGTGATGTCGCTGCGCCAACGTCGGTGCTGCTGAAAAACAATGGCCTGCATATCGATATCCGTATCGACCGCAACACCGCGATCGGCAAGGACGATGCGGCCGGCGTCGCCGATGTCGTGATCGAATCCGCGCTGTCGACGATTCTTGACCTCGAAGATTCGGTGACCGTGGTCGACGGCGACGACAAGGTCGTCGCGTATGAAAACTGGCTCGGCATCCTGAAGGGCACGCTGGTCGAGACCGTCAGCAAGGGCGGCAAGTCTTTCGACCGTACGCTGAACGCCGACCGCACCTACACCGGCGCCAATGGTCAGCCGGTCAAGCTGCACGGCCGTTCGCTGCTGTTCCTGCGCAATGTCGGGCACCTGATGACCAACCCGGCCATTCTGCAAGCCGATGGCAAGGAAATCCCGGAAGGCGTTCTCGACGCCGTCGTCACCACCACCATCGCGCTGCATGACCTGAAGCGCCCGGCATCGCAAGCGATCGGCAACACTCGCACCGGCTCGGTCTACATCGTCAAGCCGAAGATGCATGGTCCGAAGGAAGTCGCATTCGCGGTTGAGTTGTTCGCCCGCGTCGAGCAGATGCTGGGCCTGAAAGAAAACACCGTGAAGCTGGGCATCATGGACGGGGAGCGTCGCACCTCGACCAACCTGAAGGCCTGCCTGAAGGAAGCGGCTGCACGCGTCGCGTTCATCAACACCGGCTTCCTCGACCGCACCGGCGACGAGATGCACTCGTCGATGACGGCCGGCCCGATGCTGCGCAAGGGCGACATGAAGACCTCGACCTGGCTATCCGCCTATGAGCGCAGCAATGTGCTGACCGGCCTGTCGTCGGGCATGCGCGGCCGCGGCCAGATCGGCAAGGGCATGTGGGCGATGCCGGACCTGATGGCAGCAATGCTCGAACAGAAGGTCGGTCATCCGAAGGCCGGCGCCAACACCGCATGGGTGCCGTCCCCGACCGCAGCTACCCTGCACGCGCTGCACTACCACGCCGTTGACGTGTTCGCGATCCAGCAAGACCTCGAGAAGATCGACGCCGCAGCCGAGCTCAAGAAGCTGCGCGATGAACTGCTGATGATCCCGGTCGCGAAGAACCCGACCTGGACTGCTGCCGATATCCAGCAAGAACTCGACAACAATGCCCAAGGCATCCTCGGCTACGTGGTGCGCTGGGTCGAACAAGGCGTCGGCTGCTCGAAAGTACCCGACATCCATAACGTCGGCCTGATGGAAGACCGCGCCACGCTGCGCATCTCCAGCCAGCACATCGCTAACTGGCTGCTGCATGGCGTCGTGACCAAGGCACAAGTCGAAGAAACGCTGGCGCGCATGGCCAAGGTGGTCGACGGCCAGAACGCCGGTGACCCGGTGTATCGCCCGATGGCAGACAACCTCGCTGGCTCGCACGCCTTCCAGGCGGCCAGCGACCTCGTGTTCAAGGGCCTCGAGCAGCCGGCCGGTTACACCGAGCCGCTGCTGCATGCATGGCGTCTGAAGTACAAGAAGGAAATGATGGGCGCCTGATCCGCCCCATTGCAACAGGAACGCCGGCCACAAGCCGGCGTTTTTTTTATGGGTACACGTCCGGGAGCATGGCGCGGACAAAAAAAATGCCAGGCATAGCCTGGCATTTTTCGTACGGCGCTGACAACGGCACTGCAAGCACAACCAAGGAAATCAGGCGGCCAGTTTCACCGCTTCTTCAGCGGGCGCCGACGTGCGGATCAGGTGATCGAACGCGCTCAGTGCTGCCTTCGAGCCTTCGCCCATCGCGATGATGATCTGCTTGTAAGGCACCGTCGTCACGTCGCCGGCAGCGAACACGCCCGGCACCGAGGTCTGGCCTTTCGCATCGACCTCGATCTCACCGCGATTCGATAGCGCGACCGTGCCTTTGAGCCAGTCGGTATTGGGCAGCAAGCCGATCTGCACGAAGATGCCTTCCAGTTCGATGCTCTTCGATTCGCCACTCTTGCGATCGGTGTAGCGCATGCCATTGACCTTGTTGCCGTCGCCGGTCACTTCGGTAGTCAGTGCGTCGGTGATGATGGTCACGTTGGCCAGGCTGCGCAGCTTGCGCTGCAAGACCTCATCGGCGCGCAGCTTCGAATCGAATTCCAGCAGCGTCACGTGGCCGACGATGCCCGCCAGGTCGATCGCCGCTTCGACGCCGGAGTTGCCGCCGCCGACCACGGATACGCGCTTGCCCTTGAACAGCGGGCCGTCGCAATGCGGGCAGTAAGCCACGCCCTTGTTGCGGTATTCCTTCTCGCCCGGCACGTTCAGTTCGCGCCAGCGCGCGCCGGTGGCGATCACGACCGATTTCGCCTTCAGGCGGGCACCGCTCTCGAGCTGCACTTCGATCACGTCGCCCGGGATCAGCGCTGCAGCGCGCTGCAGGTTCATCACGTCGACTTCATACGACTTCACATGCTGCTCAAGCGCGGCCACCAGCTTCGGGCCCTCGGTCTCTTTGACCGAGATGAAGTTCTCGATGCCCATCGTATCCAGCACCTGGCCACCGAAACGTTCGGCGACGACGCCGGTGCGGATGCCCTTGCGTGCCGAGTAGATCGCTGCGGCCGAACCGGCCGGACCGCCGCCGACCACCAGCAGGTCGAACACGTCCTTTTGAGCGATCTTTGCTGCGTCACGGGCGGCTGCGCCGGTGTCGAGCTTGGCGAGAATTTCCTCGAGCTCCATGCGGCCCTGGCCGAACTTTTCGCCATTGAGCATGATGGTCGGGACGGCCATGATCTGGCGCTCGCTCACTTCATCCTGGAACAGCGCACCATCGATCATCACATGCGTGATGTTCGGATTGATCACCGACATCAGGTTCAGTGCCTGCACGACTTCCGGGCAGTTCTGGCAGGACAGCGAAATATAAGTCTCGAAATGGAATTTGCCATCAAGCTGGCGAATTTGTTCGAGCACGTCGTCGCTGGCTTTCGGCGGATGGCCGCCCACTTGCAGCAGCGCCAGCACCAGCGACGTGAATTCATGACCCATCGGTATGCCGGCAAACCGCACGCCCATCTGGCTGCCCTTGCGGTTCAGTGCGAACGACGGCTTGCGCTCGTTGTCGTCATGGCGCTCGACGTAGGACAGGCGCGGCGACAGGCCGGCGATGTCCTGCAGCATGGCGCGCATTTCCTGCGACTTCTCGCCGTCATCCAGCGAGGCAGTGATCTCGACATCGTTCGTGACTTTGCCGAGGTAGGCTTGCAATTGGGTCTTGATGGCGGCGTCCAGCATGATGGTCTCTCGTGTCTTTTGCGGGCGCCGCAGTCGCTGCAGCTTGGCAGCGTGCGACGCCCGACGATTGCTTTTACAGGCTAAGGCAGGGATTTAGATCTTGCCGACCAGGTCCAGCGACGGTGCCAGGGTCTCTGCACCCGGGGTCCACTTGGCCGGGCAAACCTGACCCGGATTGGCGGCGATGTACTGAGCAGCTTGTACTTTGCGCAGCAGCTCCTTGGCGTCACGGCCGATGCCATTGTCATGGATTTCGCACAGCTTGATCTGGCCTTCCGGGTTGATCACGAAGGTGCCGCGCAGCGCCAGGCCTTCTTCTTCGATCATCACGTCGAAGTTACGGGTGATGGTGCCGGTCGGGTCGCCCAGCAGCGGGAATTTGATCTTGCCGATGGTTTCCGACGTGTCGTGCCATGCCTTGTGCGAGAAGTGGGTGTCGGTCGACACACCGTAGATTTCCACGCCCAGCGACTTGAAGGTGTCGTAGTTGTCAGCCAGGTCACCCAGCTCGGTCGGGCAGACAAAGGTGAAGTCAGCCGGGTAGAAGAACACGACCGACCATTTGCCCTTCAGGCTTGCGTCGGTGACTTCGAAGAACTTGCCGTTCTGGAAGGCGGTGGTCTTGAACGGCTTGATGGTGGTGTTGATCAGGGACATGCTTATCTCCTTGGTTAAATAGGTCGCAGTGGTGAATCGATGGAAAAATCTGCTACGGGACGAATCATAGGTGCCGGCTATTGATTCGTAAATTTGATAGTTTCGATGGATTGGATAGATTTAGCCTATTACTCTGCCCATGTGCCATTGCAACAAGGCAATCGGCTTCCCTGCCTCGGTAGCGGCGCATTGCCAAGGAGCTGTTCAGGAAGAGTCGATGTCAAAGCTTGAGGTTCGTCGGTCGCACACGGAGTGCATAGCGAAAATCCCGAGTTTGGGGAAAATACAGGCGATTCTGAGTTGAAACTTCGGTTTATTGGAAATTAATTTCACCCAAGATTCTATTTTTCTGGGGGCGCCACGAGCATAGAATCACGCCTGTACCAACGTTGGGCGCGAACGCTTTTCGCGCCAAGTCGAATCTGGAGGAATCATGAAAAAGTTTTGGACCGCATTGATGATCGCCGTCCTGGGCATCTCTGTCGCCGTGTCCAGTGCTGAAGCCCGGCGCTTGGGCGGCGGCGGTTCGTTTGGCAAGTCGTCGCCGACATTCACCCGTCCGGCTCCTATGCAAAATGCCAACCAGGCCGCCAGCGCGCCGCGTCCGGCCCAGCCCGCTGCGCCGGCCCCGTCCAGCCCGTGGAAAGGCATCGTCGGTGGCGCCTTGCTGGGTCTGGGACTTGGCGCGCTGATGTCCCACTTCGGCATCGGCGGTGAGTTCGCCGGCATGCTCGGCAGCCTGCTGATGATTGCTTTGATTGCGTTTGCCGCAATGGCGCTGTTCCGCATGCTGGCGCGCAAGCAGGCCGGCCCCGCATCCAGCGAGCCTTATCCGGCCTACGCCGGCCAGTCGCAGGCAGGCATGCCTTCGAGTGCGGCGTATGACGAGCGTCCGATGGCACGCAGCATGACGCCGGAAATCGGATCGAACCTCGGCGGATCAGGTGCCGCATTGCCGGCCGCATCGGCAGGCGCTTCCGCAGCCATTCCGGCCGACTTCGACACCACCGGCTTCCTGCGCCATGCGAAGACGAACTTCATCCGCATGCAAGCTGCGTGGGATCGCGCTGATGTGAACGACATCCGCGAATTCACGACGCCGGAGATGTTTGGCGAGCTGAAGATGCAACTGACCGAGCGCGGTGCATCGGCTAACCATACCGATGTGGTGTCCATCGAAGCAGAACTGCTGGGCATCGAGACCACACAAAACGAGCATGCGGCCAGCGTGCGCTTCCACGGCAAGATACGTGAAGCCGAACATGCACCGGCGGAAGCGTTCAGCGAAATCTGGGTGCTGACCAAGCCGGTAGCTGGCCAGGGTGGTTGGCTGCTCGCCGGCTTGCATCAGGCTTAACAGCCCCGCTGTCGCGTCGTCGCGTAAACTGCAATAATCGCAGCAGCAAAAGCCGCTCGTCAGACAGGCGAGCGGCTTTTTTTACGCAAAATAAGACCGAGACCCGTCCATGTCCCTTCCGCAACGCGCTTCTGCTTCAGAAATCGCTTCCTGGCTACTGGCTGCGGCTGCGCTAATGCTGGTGATGACCGGGGGCTTGCTGGCGGCGCTGTACTCGGGCTTGCTAGTGTATGCACTGGTTCACTTGCTGGCGCCAAAGTTGGGTCGGGTGTTCAGCAGCCACAGCGCGCGCTTGGTGGCGGTGGCTTCGCTGGGAACAGTGATCGTGCTGATGCTGACGGCGCTGATCTGGAGCGCCATCAATTTTTTCGTGTCCGACGCGGGCAGTTTGCCGGTGCTGCTGAAGAAGCTGGCCGACCTGCTCGACCAGTCGCGCCGCCAGGTACCGCCATGGCTTGCAGCCCACATGCCGGACAGCGCCGAAGCCTTGCAGCAGACATTGACCGAGTGGATGCGTGAACATGCGGCGCAGGCCACGCATCTGGGCCAGCAGACGGGCCGTCTGATTGCCCACCTGCTGATCGGGATGGTCATCGGCGCGATGGCAGCGTTGTACGACACGACGCAGGTACATCGCTTCAAGCCGCTGGCTGCAGCTCTGCATCGCCGCATCGCGAAGCTGCACATCGCGTTTCGCCAGATCGTGTTCGCACAGGTCAGGATCGCCGGCATCAATGCCGTGTTCACCGGACTATTCCTCGCCATCGCACTGCCGCTGGCGGGCGTGCACCTGCCGCTGGTAAAAACGATGATCGCTGTGACCTTCGTCGCCGGCCTGCTGCCGGTGCTCGGCAACCTGATCTCGAACACCGTGATCGTCATTGTCAGCCTGTCGCACTCGCTGCCGGTTGCGCTGGCAGCACTGGCCTTCCTGATTGCGATCCACAAGCTCGAGTATTTCCTGAACGCGAAAATCATCGGCTCGCAAATCAATGCGCGAGCGTGGGAACTGCTCGCTGCAATGCTGACAATGGAATCGCTGTTCGGCATCCCTGGCGTGATTGCCGCGCCGGTGTTTTACGCGTACGTCAAGACCGAGCTGGCAGACGCCGGCCTCGTCTGAACGGCCTTGCGACCTGATGGCAAGCGACGAGGTTTGTCGCTGGAAGCGGCAATGGCTTTAACCGATCAGCGCGACGCCTGCGTATACATTCGACCGTAGCTGGTGATCGCGTAGCCCTTGCTGCCGATTTGCGCGAACGGTTCGTCAATCGCGAATTGCGGCAGCGTGCGCTCCTCATCGGAGACCTCGAGCCCCTGTTCGGCGATTTGCCAGTCGGTGTTGTTCGCCTCTTCCGGGATAGGCTTCCCCTGCAAGACGACGAGATAGGAATACTGACCGCCCGCTTCCGGGCGGCGGTAGAGGTCAACGCGCATCATGTCCTCCCCAGGCCGGGTTTCAATGGCTGCTTCGACCGGCAGGTGCACGCAAGGTTGCGCACGTGACGGCAGTTGCAGGTGAATCAGTCGCGCCGTGCGCCCTCTTCGTCGGCCAGCGAGGCGATCAGCTCCGCGGGCCGGGACGAGCGTTTGCGCATGTGAATATTGAGCATTTCGACGATGACCGAGAAGGCCATCGCCGAGTAAATATAACCCTTGGGGACGTGCGTGCCAAAGGCTTCTGCGATCAGTACCACCCCGATCGCGACCAGGAAGGCCAGCGCCAGCATCTTGATCGTCGGGTGGCGCGAGACGAAACGGCCGATGGCGCCGGCAAAGCCCATCATCAGTGCGACCGACAGCACGACGGCTGCGATCATCACTTCGACGTTTTCGACCATGCCGACGGCCGTAATGATGGAATCAAGGGAGAACACCATGTCGATCAGCATGATCTGCATGATCACCGACGCGAAGGCCGCTTTTGCCGCCCCCTTGCCGTGGTCTTCGTGCGCCCCTTCCAGCGTCTGGTGGATCTCGCCCGCACTCTTCCACAACAGGAACAGGCCGCCGCCCAGCAACACCAGGTCGCGTCCCGAGAAAGACTGTCCGAGCACAGTCAGCAGCGGCTCTTTGAGGCCGACGATCCAGGCCAGCGTCAGCAGCAGGCCGATGCGCATGAACATCGCGCCAAACAGGCCGATCCTGCGCGCCAGATCCTGTTGCTGCTGCGGCAGCTTGTCGACCAGGATGGAAATGAAGATGACATTGTCGATGCCAAGCACCAGCTCAAGTGCGGTCAGTGTCGCCAGCGCGATCCATGCTTGCGGGTCAACGAGCAGCTCGAGCATGAAAATATCCTTGGTCATCGATGGAAGATGGTCAAGATTGTAACCCTGCCGGAGGCCGTTCCGGCCCTTCGCTTTCTCTCGAATTTCCATCCATAATTGGAAGGTCGCTTCGAAAATCCGGAAGGAAGTCACCGTGAGCCTGAATTTTCGCCATCTGCATTATTTTTGGGTCGTCGCCAAAGAGGGCAGCGTAACGCGCGCCGCCGAGCGCCTCGGGTTGGCTATCCAGACCATCAGCGCGCAGTTGGCGCTGCTTGAGCAAGCGGTCGGCAAGGCCTTGTTCAAGCCACAGGGCCGGCGACTGGTGCTGACCGAAGCCGGCCAGATTGCGTTGCGCTATGCCGACCAGATCTTCCTGCTTGGCGAACAGTTGCAAGAGGCGCTGGCCGATGCCGATGTTGAGCACGTGATGCGCCTGACGGTCGGAATTTCCGACTCCTTGCCCAAGCTGATCGCCTCGCGCCTGCTCGATGCTGCACTGGCACTGCCGCAGCGTGTGCGGCTGATCTGCTACGAGGAGCAGTTTGAGTCCTTGTTGGGAAAGCTGTCGGTACACAAGCTGGACGTGATGCTGACCGATCGCCCGGTGCCGCCAGGCTCGTCGCTGCGCGTGTTCAGCCACCTGCTGGGCGAGACCCGTATCAGCCTGTACGCGGTGCCGGAACTAGCTGCGCGTTATCGCGAGGGCTTCCCGAAAAGCCTGAACGATGCGCCGCTGCTGATGCCAACCCGGAACAACGCGGTGCGCGGCCGCATCGATAACTGGCTGGAGTCGAATGACCTGCGCCCGGACGTGATCGGCGAATTCGACGACAACGCTTTGCTGCACACTTTTGGCCGTGCGGGTCGCGGGCTGTTCCCGGCGCCTGCGGTGCTGGAGAAAGACGTACTGGAGCAGTTTGGTGCCGTACCTGTCGGCGAAATGAGCCAGGTGCGTGAGCAGGTCTATGCGATTTCGAACGAGCGCAAGATCAAGCACCCGGCGATCGAGGCGATCCTCAACGCGATGCACAAGGACGTGTTCTGAGTGACCCGCCCGGGGCGGATTCGATAAAAAAAGAGCCGGCAGTGCCGGCTCTTTGCTGCAGAAGGTGCGCCACGCATGCGGCGCCCCCTCGGTCAGTACAGGTTCGAGATCCAGTGCGCGAGGTTCTCGATGTCTTCGTCGGACAGCGTTTGCGCCAAGCTGGTCATGTTGCCGGCGTCATTGGTACGCTCGCGCGCCTTGAAATTCTTCAGCTGCATGCTGATGTATTCCGGGTGCTGGCCTGCGAGGCGCGGTACTTCGTTCTGGCCGGCCATGCCGCCCAGATGGCACATGGCGCACAGTGATTCTTCAGCTTTCTTGGCGCCGGCAGCCACTTTAGCCTGATCCGACTTGAAGCCGGTGCGGGCCTGTTTCTGCGACTGGAAGTAGGCAGCGACGTCCTGCATGTCCTGTTTCTCGAGGCCGGCGGCGACTGCCGACATCATCGGATTCTTGCGGCGGCCTTCCTTGTAATCCTTCAGCTGCAGATAAATATAGCGGGCATTCTGGCCAGCCAGGGTCGGGAACATGCCAGCCTGAGAGTTGCCATTCGGACCATGGCACGCGACGCACGCTTCGGCTTTTTTCTTGCCTGCCTCGACGTCCTGCGCCTGGGCGTTTACGCACACGGAGGCAAGGGCGATCAAGGCGGTCACAAACAAACGAAATTTCATGACGAAACCTTAACAATCTGAAGTGGAAAAAAAGAGGGCTGCCCTCAGGCAGCCCTCCTTGTTTACTGCTGCGTTCGAATTATAGCGAGAACACGAACACGCTGTTGCCGCGCTTGAAGTCGAGCTGGGTGTTACCACCCGCTGCGACGGCAATGTACTGCTTGCCGTTGACGGTGTACGAGGTCGGCGGAGCGTTGACGCCAGCGCCGCACTGGTACTGCCACAGCACCTTGCCGGTCTTGGCGTCATACGCCTTGAACCAGCCATTGCCTTCACCAGCGAACACCAGGTTGCCAGCGGTCGACAGAACGCCACCGATCATCGGCTGGGCGGTACGTGCTTTCCAGACGACCTTGCCGGTGTCGATGTCCACGCCAACGACGTTGCCGAACTGCTCTTCGCCAACGCTGTTCTTGAACGCGCCACCCAGCCACAGCTTGCCGCCCGGATAAGCAGCAGCTTCAACGTGGTAGGTCATCGGCTGTTCGAGGTTGGCAGCGAATGCCAGGCGCAGGCCCGGGTTCACAGCCAGCGGCGACCATTCGACGCCACCGTTCGCGCCCAGCGACATACGTGCGCCTTGCTTGGTCGGCAGGGTCCACAGGCCTTCTTGCGACACCATCGGATCCGAGAAGCGGATCAGGTTGCCGTTCGAACGGTCATGAACGTAGATGTGACCGGTC